>OLNE01000623.1_pt1 | contig 31679 bp, 31 predicted proteins | sample 1672431 | NCBI WGS metagenome assembly OLNE01 (sample SAMEA3136685, study PRJEB25190) | human gut metagenome | reverse complement strand
ATAGTTGTTTCTTTACGAACTCTTATTGAATGTCAGATAGCCTGGTAACCTATTTGACTAGTATAATTGCTACAGTTTTTTAAAACATTGGTTTTTTCTTGGCACATAGAACATGTGTCCTCCTTAAGTATTAAGAATATATACAACTTAGTTATGACAGGAAATGGCTGGGAGTGAAATCCCAGCAACATGCAAGTAATGGAAATCTCCCCCGATGAGTAGGTTCGAATCCTGCAACTTGCTATAATGCAACTACTATCATGTAGCATAAATTAATCGTAATTTAACTCATACTCAATTTTATTAGTTTTAAGTGTAAAAGAGCCCATGAAGGGCTCTTTTTATTTTGCGAGAAAAGAGTGATCTAATGAGCAGAAAAATATTTCAAAGAAAAGAATATGCTATATAAAGTAAAGCATGGATATATAGTGCATAATACTAAGAAACACTTTGAAGAAGGACATACACATATACATAACTATAACAAAGCTAAAAGTATAATAGATTTAGCTGTAAGAAAGAAGATGCCCAATACACCAAGAAAGTGGGAAATAGAATGTTTACTAAGAATAGTTAAAGATGAAAAATATAAAGAAAAATTAAGAAGCTTATTGTTAGAATTAAAATAAATGTTGCAAAAAATAAGATAAGCAGATACTCTTTAATTAATAACAATTAAAGGAGTGAGTTTATGCAAAATATAAAAAGATTATTAGTAGTATTATTAGTATGTATGATAGCTATTGGATGTGTTGCTTGTGGTGGAACATCATCAGAAGAAAGTAGTAAGGTTAATTTAGAAGATATGACAGTTTCAGAAAAGGCTGATTACTTTATAACAAAAGGAAAAGATAATTATGAATCTGTAAAGAATGATGATGATAAGCTAACTGACTTAGGAGTTCAATATATAAAAGATATTGGCAAATATATAGATAACAAGAGCCAGTTTGATAGTAATGACAACATGGAAGATATAATGATAAAAGGTAGCTTTCTAGAACAGTATGGAAAAGATAAAATGGAAATGTTTAAAATATCAGGACAAGAAGATAGTAACGGATATAAAACAGCTAAAGAAGTTAACTCTTTAGGAATGAATGCAGTGCAAATGGTTAAGTATGTTTATAGAGAAGCTGAGACAAAAGAAGATGACTCTACAAAAGCAAATATAAAACAAGTAAAAGAGAGTCTGGAACAATTACAATAATATATGATAGATAAAGGATCTTATTATAATAAATGAGGTCCTTTATTATTTGAGGTGAAAGGTAATGAATAACTTAGTAACATGGATAAATGAATTGATAGAGGAAGATAAACTTTGGAAGTTTTATAAATCAAAAGAGTTTAGACATCTTAAAGAAGAAGTATTAAGAGAACAGCATTACGAATGCCAAGAATGTAAGAAACTCGGCAAGATAACTAAAGCTAATACAGTTCATCATGTTCAACATGTTAGAAAGTATCCAAGCTTAGCACTATCGAAGTATTATACATATCAAGGTAAACAATATAGAAATTTAATTGCTGTTTGTAAGTCTTGTCACAATAAGCTTCACCCAGAAAAGCATAAACCTAAAAAAGATATATTTATTAACGAAGAACGTTGGTAAATTAAACTACTTAATTATAAACTTTCTTAATTAAAGAGGTGGTTAAAAAATGAATAAACAAGAAAAAGAAAAACTAGACAGAAGTGAATCTAGAAAAAAATATGCAATAAATAAAGACAAACTAGAAAGAAAGTTTATTAATAAATTCAATATGAGATATGGACAGTATTTTGAATATATCGGAGGATATAAACAAGGTAAGATTAAATGCAGATGTAAAGTATGTGGTGATATAAAAGAAAGAGTTAAGGATCACGTATTAGAAAAGAATAGAAATATAGCATGTAGAAAATGTGGTAATAATTATAAAGGCTCAGAAAAAAGAAAATGTATAGAGTGTGGTAAAGAATTTATATCTTTTAGTAAGCAACAAGTTATATGTAAAGATTGCCATAATAAACAAGAAAAAGAAAGAATAAAAGCAAATAAAAGATTAAGAGAAGCTAAAGCTAAAAAGAATGGAAAGATAGAATGGAATATATCATTAGAGAAGTTAATGCAAAGAGATGATAATATATGCAAGATATGTGGAAGACAAGTAGATATAGAAGATTATTATTATACTAATGAAGGATATTTTATAGCAGGGGATAACTATCCAAGCATTGACCATATAATTCCATTAGCTAAAGGAGGAACACATACATGGAACAATGTTCAGTTAGCGCATAGATATTGTAATAGCATTAAGTGCGATAATATAACATAAAATTTAAAATTATACCCCCCATGGGTATATATACCCATTTCTGGAAGGGGGGCGTTTCAACGGAGGGGGGAGTAGACAAAACAGAAATTTTAACTTATTCACATGAGGGTAGTCTTACTATAAGGAGGTGGTGAAAATGGCAGATAAAAAAGTTGTAAAAGAATTAAAACAAAGTGAAAAATATAAAACAATTAGACAAGATTTATTAGACCAATTAGATAGAAATGGCACATATGGAGAACAATTCAAAGATTTGGTTGAAGATTATATGGCCTTTTGGATAACAAAATCACTCCTTATAGAAGATATTAATAAAAGAGGAGTTAATGTAAAATACAACAATGGCGGTGGACAATCTGGATATAAAAGAAATGACAGTGTAGGAGAATTAAATAAGACTAATGCACAGATGTTAAAACTTTTAAATGAATTAGGAATTAAAGCTACTGTAGCAGATGGTGGTGATGATGATGAATTATAAAGTTTATTGTCATATATCCCCAAGTAATAAAGTTTATATCGGGATAACTCAGCAAGGAGTCAATAAAAGATGGCAAAATGGAAAAGGATACAAAGAAAACCAATATTTTTATAGAGCTATCCAAAAATATGGATGGGATAATTTTCAACATGAAATACTATTTGAAAATTTAACGAAACAAGAAGCAGAAAAAAAAGAAATAGAATTGATAAAAAAATATGATAGCACGAATATAAATAAAGGATACAACATATTAGAGGGTGGTAATGCAACTTCCGGCTTAAAAGGTGAATTAAATGGAATGTACGGAGTTCATAGATACGGAAAAGAAAATCCTAACTATGGTAAAAAACATAGTGCTGAAAGTAGGGAAAAAATTAGTAAAAATCATGCTAATATGAAAGGTGGGAATAATCCTAATGCAAAAGCAATAAGAAATAAATCAACAGGTGAAATTTTCCCATCTGCAAGAGAGGCAAGTGAAAAATACGGAGTTACTCCTAGTGCAATATCATCTTCTATCAGAAGAGTAAATAAATGTGTTGGATGTTATTGGGAATATGTATTAGAAAAAGGTTAAATATTAATGAAATATATTAGAGAATATCTTGAAATTATAAAAAAAGAACCTTTTACAATGTGCAAAGAACAAAAAAAATTCGCTACATTTATTGAATATGTATTAGAAACTGAAAAAGATAATTTATATATAGATGAAAAAAAAGTTGAAAAATATATGAGTTATATAAAATATTTTGAATTTGACCTATTCCCTTGGGAAAAGTGCTTACTTGTTCTTTGCCTTTGTTTATATACAAAAGATTATAATTTACCAAGGTTTGATACTTCATTTATATTAGTAGGTCGAGGGGCAGGTAAAAATGCTTTCATAAGTTTTCTTACATTTTGCCTTTTGACCGAAACTAACGGTATTCGTAATTATAATATAGATATAATAGCTAACTCAGAATCACAGGCTACTACAAGTTTCAACGATGTATATAATGTATTAACTAAACCTAGCGTAAAAACAAAAATGAAAAGAAATTTTTATTGGAATAAGGAATGTATCACTAATTTAAGAACTAAAAGTCAATTAAGGTATAAAACAAGTAATGCTAAGAGTGCGGATGGATTAAGACCAGGGGCTATTATATTTGATGAAATACATGAATATGCTAATTTTGATTTATTAAACGTACATACTACTGGACTGGGGAAAGTTAAAGACCCAAGGATATTTTACATAACAACAAATGGTTATGTAAGAGACAGTGTTTTAGATGATTTATTGGATACTTCACTAAAAATATTGGATTTTCAACAAGAAGATAATGGCATGTTACCATTCATATGTAGACTTGACGATATGGATGAAGTACATGATGAAAAAAACTGGTTTAAAGCAAACCCATCTTTATATTATAGACCAGGATTATTAAAACAAATAAAAAAAGAGTATGTAAATTATAAAAAAAATCCATATATAAACAGTTCATTCATGACCAAAAGAATGAATTTACCTATGGCAAAAACTAAAGATATAGAAGTTACTTCTTGGGAAAATATATTAGCAACAAATAAAGAAATACCAAATTTAGAAGGTGCAAGTTGTACTATAGGATTTGACTATACTAAAGTTAATGACTTTTTAACAGTAGGATTATTGTTCCTTAAAGGTGGAGTTTATTATTGGATTAGCCATAGTTGGTTTTGTATTAATTCAAGAGATAAAGATAGAATAAAAGCACCTTTAGAAGAATGGCAAGAGAAAGGATTATTGACTATAGTCAATGATATTGAAATTAATCCAGATATTCCTTGTGAATGGGTACAAGAACAGTTAACAAAATACAATTGTGTAAAAACTGGGATAGATAATTTTAGATTGGCATTGCTATCTAAATCACTTAAAAAAATTGGAATAGATGCATCTGATAAAGAACAGGTTAAAATAATCAGGCCAAGTGATATTATGAAGATTGTACCAGTTATAGATAGTTTATTTAATAACCATCAAATTGTATGGGGAGATAATCCTTTAATGAGGTGGTTTACAAATAATACAAAGTTAACTGATAAGACTTTAGGAAACTATGTATATGACAAGATAGAACCTAAGAGTAGAAAAACAGATGGATTTATGGCCTTTGTTCATGCTATGATTGCTGCACAAGATACATTAGAGGATGAGGATAATTCAGAATTATTCTTTATGTCACCATTAGTATTCTAAAAGGAGGTGAGAAAATTGTGAGCATAAAAACATGGTTTAAAGACTTTCTAGGAAATGCTAAAGATGAAAATGGGGAAATAATAGAAAGTGTAATAGAAGAAAAAGTACAGGAAATATATTATAAAGAATTAGCAATACAGACAGCTATAACATATATTGCTAATGCATTAAGCAAATGTGAAATAAAAATATATGAAAATAATAAAGAAGTTAAAAATGATATCTACTATACATATAATATATCCCCAAATGTAAATGAAAATAGTAGCCAATTATTACATAAAGCTATTGAAAAAATGGTATATAATAAAGAAAGTTTATTAGTAGAAGCTACTCCTAATAATTTATATTGTGCAGATAGTTATGCAGTAGATGAATATCCAATTAAAGGTAATCTATATAAAGGGATTGTAATTGGAAATTTACAGTTAAATAAAATTTTTAAAAGCGATGAAGTACTAAGATTACAGCTTAATAATACAAATATAAAAAATCTAATTGATGGATTATATGAACAGTATGGAGAATTAATGAGTTATGCTGCTAAAAATTATAAGAAATCAAATGGAACAAAATACAAAATGATATTTGAAAATATTAAAGCTGGAGATAAATCTTTTCAAGAAAATTATGAAGAAGTTATAAAAAAACAACTTAAAAACTTTATGCAAAATGAAGATTCTGTATATTTGCAATTTAAAGGGTATGATTTACAAGATATTTCTCCAACAACAAATAAAGATAGTTCTGATTTTAGGAATCTTAGAAAAGAAATGTTTGAAATAGTAGCACAAGCTTTTCAGATACCAGTAAGTTTAATGCTAGGCAATATTACAAATATGAATGAAATAGTAAAAGTATTTCTTACATTTTGTATAGATCCAATAGCAGAAATGTTATCAGAAGAAATTACAAGAAAAACATATCCCGGATATTCAGAATGGTCAAAAGGAAATTATGTTAAGGTAGATACATCTACAATTAATCATATTGATATTTTAGATGTAGCAGAAAAAGCAGATAAACTTATAGCATCTGGAACATGCTGTATTGATGAGGTAAGAGAAATAATAGGATTCGATAAACTTAATACTAAGTTTAGTCAACAACATTTTATAACTAAGAACTATGATACAGCGGAAAATAGACTAATAGGTGACAAATAAAGGAGGTGAATAAAATGAAAAGTAAAAAATATTTTCAACTGACTCAAAATAATAATGAAGTCGATATTCAAATTTATGGAGATATAACATCGTGGGATTGGTTTGAAGGAGAGATATCAAGTTATACATTATCTAAACAAATTGAAGGATTAGACTGTGATAAAATAAATGTCTATATAAATAGTTATGGTGGTGAAGTTAAAGAAGGATTAGCAATATACAACCAACTAAAAAGACATAAAGCAACAGTAAAAACTGTATGTGATGGATTTGCATGTAGTGCTGCTTCAGTTGTATTTATGGCAGGAGATGAAAGAGTAATGTCTACAGCATCATTATTAATGATACATAATGCATGGAGTTGGACAAGTGGAAATGCAAATGAACTAAGAAAACAAGCAGATGATTTAGATAAAATAACTCAGGCCAGTATTAATGCTTATATGCAAGAAGTAAATATAACAGAAGAAGAGTTAAAACAGATGCTTGATAATGAAACTTGGATAACACCACAGGAAGCATTAGAAATGGGATTTTCAACAGCTATTGTAAATGAAAAAGAAGCTGAAGAAGTTAGTCAATCTGTTAAAAAATCATTAATGAAGCTTATATTAAATGCTAAAAAAGATGATGACGATAATAAAGATGGCGATAATGACGACAATAGTGATGATAACAATGACAATAATGATAATGACAATAATGATGATAATAATGATAATAACAACGATGATGATGACGATAAGGAACCAAAGGAATCTAAAATAGATTCTTTTTTTAATGTAATAAAAAATTTGAATAATTAGGAGGAAATGAAATGTCAATATTAGGAAATAAGAAATTAAAACAACAAGAAGTTGCATCTAAAATGCAAGCTGCATTAGCTGGAGGGAATGAAGAAGAAATAAAACAAGCATGGGTAGAATTTCAAGAGTCTGTAGTTGATGATATAAAAGCTGATTTCTTGGAATATCAAATAACACAAGATAAATCTATATTAGCTCAAAGAGGATATAGACAATTAACAACAGCAGAAGAAAATTATTATAAGAAATTTATTGAAGCAAGTAAATCTGCAAACCCACAACAAGCATTTGCTGCTTTACCAGGAACACCAGATGGAATTATGCCAGAAACTATAATAGAAGATGTATTTAAGGAATTAGTTGAGGAACATCCATTATTAGATAAAATTAATTTCACTTATTGTAAATATTTAACTAAATGGATATTAAACGATCACACAATTGATACGGCTGTGTGGGGAGAATTAAATTCTACAATAACTAAAGAAATAACATCTGCATTTAAAATTGTTGACATAACTCAAAATAAATTAAGTGCATTTGCAGCAATACCACTAGATATGTTAGATTTAGGTCCAACTTTCTTAGATTCTTACATAAGAACTGTATTAAAAGATGCTTTATTATGTGGATTAGAAAAAGCTATAGTTGCAGGTACTGGTAAAAACCAACCGGTTGGACTATGTAAAAATGTATCTCATGGTGTAACTGTAACAGGTGGAGTTTATCCAGACAAAACAAAAGTAGCTTTAACATCATTTATGCCTAAAGAATATGGAAAGGTGCTTGCAAAATTATCTAAAACAGAAAAATGGACAGATGATAATAGTAAAGTACATGGAGGAAAAACTAGAAAATTCAGTTCAGTTTTATTTATATGCAATCAAACTGATTATCTTACAAAGGTTATGCCAGCATCTACAGTATTAACTGTTAATGGAACATTTGCACAAAATGTATTCCCATTTCCAACAGATGTGGTTATCTCTAATGAATTAGCTGATAATACTGCTATATTATGTTTACCTGCTGAATATTTCATGGCAATAGGTGGAGCTAAAGAAGGTATAATAACTTACTCAGATGATTATAAATTCTTAGAAGATTTAAGATATTATAAGATAAAAACTTATGGTGCTGGAAAAGCAAACGATGATACAGTAGCATTATTCTTAGATATAACTAACTTAGAAGAAGCTTATGTATATACTAAAGTAAAAGGTACAGTAGAAAGTACAGTAAAAGGTACTGTTACTACAAAAGCAGAATCTTAAGATAAAAAATAAGGGCTAGAATTTCTAGTCCTTATTTTATTGGAGGTAAAAATATGAATTTACTTCAAGATTTGAAGCTAAAATTAAATATAACTTGGGTTGAAGAAGAAACAGAAAATCGTCTACAAACAATTTTAAAAGATGCTGTATCCACTTTAGATTATAAATTAGGAGCAGATGTAGATTATTCTGAGGGTATGGAAAGAAATTTATTACTTAATTATTGCATGTATGCATGGAATAACTGTGAAAATGAATTTGACGATAATTATTTTAACAACATTATGCAGCTAAGACAAAAGTATGAGGTGGAAAAAATGAAAAATGAAAGCAATTAATTATAATGATGGTTATATAAGGATTTATAAAGAAAAAAACAAAGAAAGTGATTTCGGAGCTAGGGAGAATATAAAATCTATTGACGATTTGGAATTTATAGTTAAATTAGCATATAAAGAGTGCAGTAAAAGGCAACAAGATTTAGATTTTGCAGAAGCTAGAAATAGATCCTTAAGTTTGAAAATAAAAACAAGGTTTTATAAAAATATATCTAACTATGATAAGGTTGTTATAAAAAATATTCTTTACGATATTGTGTACTTTGATATAGATAGAGAAAAGCAAGAAATTTACTTCTATTTGGAAGAGGTGAGAGAAATTGCTTAATGACATAAAACAAGCATTAGAAAAATTAGGATATAAAGCTTATTATGGACGTTCACTGGCAAAACCAAATGATGATTGGAATTATTTTGTCTTTAATAAAAGTAGAACATCTAGATCAGGAACAAATAGAATGGATTATAACAAATATTATCAGGTACATTTTATTTGTGAAAATTATATAGAAGAAGATTTTGAATTTAAAATAATAAAACAAGTAACAAAAGATACAAAATTAAAATTAGCTGATACAGAAATTGTATTTAATTATACAACAAAAAATAATACTGATAGAGTAGTTGAAATTTGCACAATAGAATTTACAAAAGCTAAAAAAGGTTGTGAATTATAATGGCAGGGATAAATTTTTCATTAGAGTATGAAGACGTACAGAAAATACAACAAGCTATAGGAAATTATGAAGATAAAGCTGAGGACGTAATAAATAAATACATACATGGAGAAGGAAAAGACAAGTTAATAAACTCTATACATAATTGTATACCTGTATCTGATAGGAATAAAAAGCATGCAAGAGATGCAGATTCATTAACAAATAAAAATTTCAACTTAGGAATAAGAATTACAACAAAACAAAAATATAATTACTTAGTATTCCCGATGACAGCCAGTGGGACAAGCCAAGGGAAAAGTGAAAAGCCATTCATGGAAGAAGGAGTTAAAAAAGTAAAAGATAATGTCGTAAATGACATTCTAGATAAGTTAGGAGGTTTGAATATATAATGGCTAGTTATGCTAAAGTGTACTCAGATTATGAAATAAAAGAAAGTGCTATTAAATTTAATGGCGAAAATGAAATAGCAACAACAAAAGTTGGTTGCGTAGGATCTTTAACTGAAGAGATGGATGTAAGAACAGTAACAAAAAAATGTGAAGGTGTAGTAATAAAATCTAGAACTAGAGGAACTGGAACAGGAACATTAACTGTAAGTATGCATATGCTATGGAGTTTGTATGTGAAAGTATATGGAATGATATTCACAGATAAACTTGCAGAAGGTGTATATGGATATGGTAAAGATAGTATCCATCCAGAATTTACATGGGTTGCTAAAGTGTTAGATGAAGATGGAATAGAAAAGTATTTAGCATATCCAAATTGTGTTATAAATTCAGGAACAAGTAAAAAAATAGAAAATGGTTCTGATGAAGTGGCAGAAATTGAAATGACGATTGCAGTATCTCCAGATGATCAAGGCTTTGGAAAATATGAATGTATGGCAAGTGAATTGGCTTCTGGTTCTGAAATTGCGACTAAATGGTTAACTTCATTTAATTTTGAATTAATAAAAAAAGCATAGAGGTATAAAAAATGAAATGTACATTTAAAGAATTAACATTAGAAAATGGAGAAGTTATAAAATTAACTCTAAATTTTGCTAGATTATTGCAGCTAAAGAATAAAAGAAAAAAAGAATATGAAGAATACAATAATATATATGTAAAAGAAGATAAAGATGCGACCTTTAGTTCAATCACGATTTTATATACAGCATATTTATGCGCTAATATAGAACAAGATGATAATACTTTAATGACTAAAGAAGAATTTATGGAAAATATACCACAAAGTTTTGTACTTATAAATAACTTAGCTAATGAATTAGCTAATCCAAAGCAAAAAAAAATTTCAGGAGCGCCTTTACCCAAGCAACAAAGAAGATAACAGGAGCAAAAAAAATAAAAATACCTAAATTTAAACTAGAGGACATAGAGGATTATTATACCTACTATGTCCTTATTTTGGGCATAAGCGAGGATTTATTTTGGAATATAGATATATCTTCTTTAGAAGGTATAGTTGCTAATAAAGTAGCATATGACAACTACATTAGTTATGTAAAACAAAGGGAAATAGAAAGGAGGGGAAGATAAATGGCAAATAAAACACAGGCACAAATAGAATTTAAAGCTGTAACTTCAGAATTTAGGTCTGGTATAAGAGACATAAGTAAAGATATGACTACCTTTTCAAATGAATTGAAATTAAATGCTACTCAATTAAAAGGAAATTCAGATGATATAAATCTATTAGAGCAAAGACAAAATATATTACAACAACAATATGCAGCATCAAGCCAAAAGGTAGAATTATTAAATCAATCATTAGAACAGGCGAAAAATATACTTGGAGAAAACTCCAATGAATACAGAAATCTTAATAATGAGTTACTTAGAGCACAAACTCAACAACAAGCTATACAAAATGAAATAAATCAAACATCACAAAGACTTAATGATTTAAGAAGTGCAAGTCAAGAAGCTGGACAAGAAATAGGACAGTTAGGAAATGATACAAATTCATTATCTAGATTAACTACAGAAATAGATCAGCAACAACAAGAGTTAAATAGACTAAAAGAAGAATATAAAAATGTAGTATTAGAGCAAGGACAAAGTTCAAATGAAGCTCAGCAATTAGCAAGTAGAATAGGACAGTTATCTAATGATTTAAGGGAAAACCAAAATAGATTGCATGAAGTTAGTAGTGCTGCTGATGAATTAGATAACAGTTTAAATGATGCTGCAGATGGAGCACAAGAAGCTGGAAATGCACTAGAAGATGCATTAGCTATAGAAGGTGTAGACGAGTTAACAGATGCATTTAGTGGAATAGCAGACAGTGTAAAAGAATTTGGATTAGAAGGACAAAGTTCGCTTAATCAATTGCAAGCACAATTAGGGCTTACAAACGATGAAATGGGCGAATTTGAAGGAATAATAAATGAAATTTATGCAGATAATTTTGGAGAATCACTATCAGATATAGGCGAGAATATGGCATTGGTACATCAAAACACAGGTTTAGCAGGAGAGGCGCTAAAACAATGTACAGAAGATGCATATCTTTTAAGTGATGTTTATGAAATTGACATAGCTGATAGTACAAAAGCAGCAGATGCATTAATGCAGAAGTTTGGACTTACAGCAGATGAAGCATATAATCTTATAGCACAGGGAGCAGAAAGCGGACTTAATAAAAATGATGATTTAATTGATGTAATTACGGAATATTCTCCTTCTTTTGCTAATGCAGGATATTCAGCTGAGGACATGTTTAATGCTCTTGCAAATGGGGCAGAGACAGGGGCATTTAGTGTAGACAGTTTAGGTGATGCATTTAAAGAAATGAATATAAGAATTATGGACGGTTCAGCCGATGATTATTTAAAAAAGTTAGGGTTTAATGCTGATGAGTTTCGTGAAAAATATGCAAAAGGTGGAGATAGTGCTAAACAAGTCACACAGGAAATGATAGAGCGTTTAAGCAAAATGAAGGATAAGCAAGAACAATATAATGTAGGTGTTGGTATATTCGGAACAATGTACGAAGATAATGCTGCAGAAGCTATATTTGCGTTAGGAGATCTTAATGGAGAGATAGATAATTCTAGAGACAAATTAGGTGAAATGAACAAAGTCAAATATAATGACTTAGGAAGTGCACTTGAAGGAACGAAAAGAATATTACTTACAAACTTACAACCTGCGATAAGTGCAGTAACAAGTGGAATAACAACATTATTACAAAGTTTTGCTAATATGCCTAAACCTGTGCAACTGGTAATAACTGCTGTAGTAGCATTAGGAACGGCTTTTGTAGGAATAACAACAGTTATAGGAATGGTTTCATCTGTAGCTGGAATATTTACATCGGGGTGGAGTGTTCTCACCGGGGTATTTGCAGCAGTTAAGACGGGAGTAATTGCAGCAACAGGTGCTATTGGAGCAATAAGTGCGCCAGTTTTAGTAGCAATAGGAGTTATAACAGCATTAGTTGCTATTGGTGTACTACTGTATCAAAATTGGGACACAGTAAAAGCAAAAGCAACAGAGGTTTGGAATGCAGTAAAAGACACTATATCTAATGTGTGGGAAGGAATTAAGAATGTATTTAGTACAGTATTAAGTGCTATACAAACAGCTATACAAATGTATTTTGATATGTATAAGACAATAATAGTTACTATTATAACTGCAATAAAGACAGTAGTAACAACAGGTTGGAACGGAATAAAAGCAGTATTTACTACAGTTTTAAATGCAATTAAGTCAGTAGTATCAAATGCATTTAATGGTATTAAATCTACTATTACAACGATATTAAATGCAGCTAGATCAGTTGTATCTAATGTTTGGAATGGAATAAAAAGTGTTGTAAGTAATGTATGTAGCGGTATATCAAGCACTGTATCAAATAAATTTAATTCAATTAAAAGTACTATATCTAATATAATGAATAGCGCTAAAAGTATAATGAGTAATATTTGGAATGGAATAAAGTCTACTGTAAGTAACGTTTGTGGAGGTATTACAAGTATAGTTTCTAATAAATTTAATGCAGTGAAAAATACAATATCTAATGTAATGAATAGTGCTAAAAATGTAGTATCAAATGGCATTAGTAAAATAAAAGGATTTTTCTCAAATTGTCACTTAAGTTTCCCTAAAATAAAGCTACCTCATTTTTCAATTAGTGGAAAACTTAGTGTAAATCCTCCAAGTGTACCCCATTTTAGCGTTAATTATGGCGCGGTAGCTTAGAAATAAGTTATTAGAATCAACCAAAATCGGTCTGTTTAACAGATATATAATTAATAAATTAAGAAAGGAATGAAATATATTTATGATATATAGAATATACTGTCTTAAAAATGAATTAGATGAAATTGTTTATGTAGGTCAAACAAACAGAGAATTAAGTGTTAGATTAAGTGAACATAAAAGAAGATTTGAAAATAGAAAATATTATACAATACATTTATTAGAAGAAACTACTGATTTAGATAAAGCTAATGAATTAGAAACATATTATATTAAAAAATATAACACAGTTGAAAATGGTGAAAATATAACTTATGGAAAAGGTACTAAAGGTTTAGGTGCAAATGAAACTTCTTTTAAAAAAGGCAATACTTTTTGTAAAATGGGAACTAAAAAAGTAGAATGCATTGAAACTGGGGAAATATTTGATAGTATAACCGAATGTTCAAAAAAACTAAACCTAGATGCTTCAAATATTAGTGCTGTTTGTAAAGGTAAAAGAAAGTCGACTGGTAATAAACATTTTAGATTTATTTAATTAATTATAAAGAGAGGCTAAAGCAATTTATATTAAAATTGCTATGCTAATACCGAGGTAAACTAAGAAATTAAAAAGTCTTAGTCACTGTAACGCATAGGAGTTGAACCTATGCTTTTTTATTGGAAAAGTATAGAATAAAAGATTCCCACGAGTGGTTGACACCTTAATATTAAGTTAAAGGTGATGATATATGCTGAACTTATAGGAAACTATAAGAACTATAGGATAAAAAGCCTATAGGGTAACAAATTGCAAATGGTATAAAAAAGGCGGGATAATGACACAACCAACTATATTTGGAGTAAATGGTAATACTTTACTTGGTGGCGGAGAAATGGGAGGTAGAGGAGAGGCTATTCTTCCACTAGATAACTTTTATAATTATTTAGATTCAAAATTAGATAAATTTATTAGTGAAGATAATACAGCAAGTGAAGTCAGAAGGTTATCAAATATAGTTTCAAACTTAGAACTTAAATTAGATATAGATGGTAGAGAATTTACTAGAACTGCAGTAGCACCAAATCAAGATGAATTAGATGATTATAATACAACTAGAAATATGAAATTAAAATACTAAATAAGAAGGAGGGGTAAAATGGAAAAAAAATTAATATTTAATAATATTTGTTCAGAAGAATTAGAAATAATAGTTGTTGAAGGCCCTCCAGAAGTGTTGTCAGAAGAAGAATATGAAGAAATAAGTATAGAAGGTAGAAATGGGACAGTTACTATAAATAAAGGTACATTTCCAAATATAGAAAAGAGTTTTATTTTAACTACTATAAATTTAGATCAAGACATAAATCTAATGATAGAGAAGGTTAAAAAATGGTTATTTGATATAAAAGATAATAAATTATTATATTCAATTGAAAATAAATATAACATTGTAAAAAAAGTTATTATTGAGGAAGATATAAAAACAACATTTGAAGAATTTGGAGACTTTAAAGTTAAATTTATTTGTGAACCTTTTTATTATAATTTATTAGAAAAAAATATAATAGTAACACAAAAACAAACGACTATATATAATAGTGGTGATTTTACAAGTGCCCCGAAGATAATTATATACGGAACAGGAGATTTACAGATAACGATTAACGATACTACTGTACAGATTAATAATGTTGCTGAAAGAGTTTTGCTAGATAGCAAACTTTTTTTATGCCTAGATAAAGATAATAATAATAAAAGTATAGATATGATAGGAAATTTTCCTTTATTAGATAAGGGAAAAAATACTATAACATGGATAGGAAATATAACTAAGTTAGATATAGAACCAAGAACTATTTATAGATAGGAGGGAGTATTAATATGAATAAAGCAGTAAAAATATGTGTTTTTAGTAAAAATACTCCTAAAGAAACGGTAATCTTGAGTAATGGCGATGCAATACTTGATAATATTTGTACAAGTTGCAAAGTTACGGAAAATTTAGATGGGACATATGAATTAGATGCAGAATTCATAATTGATGATGCAGGATTATGGGAGCATCTACAGGAAGAAGCCATATTGAAAATAAAGGTTGATTATGGAGATGAATATTTTAGGATTACAAAACCAAGAAAAACTAGAACTAGAATAATTATATATGCTGTACAAGTTACAATATATGAAACTATACATTTATGGCTTAATGATGTAAGGCCTACAGGATTAAATGGAACAGCAGCAATAAATTGGATATTAGATGGGGCAGTAGGAGTTAAAGAATTAGAAGTATATTCTAATATATCTGCATCTAGCACTGCTTACTATGAAAATATGAATATGTATAAAGCTATACATGATTGTGATCAATCATTTCTCAATCGTTGGGGAGGAGAAATACAAAGAAGAGGTTATCTTTTAAGAATACTTGATAAAGTAGGCAAAGATAGAGGAGTACAAATAAGATCATGTAAAAACTTAAGAGGTTTTGAAGCAAATACAGATGTAGATAGTATTACAACTAGAATTAAGCCAAAAGGCTATGATGGAATAACTATTGATGGTTTTATTGATAGTCCTATAATAAAAAATTATGCTAGAGTTTATACTAAAGAATTTACTTATAGTGATGTAAAAGTAAAATCTTCGGAGGATGAGACAGAAGGATTTAGTACATTAGAAGAAGCTCAAGATGAACTAAAAAGGTTAGCACAATTAGAGTATACAGAAAATAATGTAGATATTATAAATGCTGATTACACTATAGATTTTATAGATTTAAGTCAAACTGAAGAATACAAAGACTATATAAAAGCAGAAAGGGTTTATATAGGAGATGAAGTTACAGTTTTTGAAAGTAAATTGAATATAAATGTAGTTGTAAGAGCAATAGAAAGAAAATTTAATGTTTTAACACAAAAAGTAGAAGAAATAAAACTATCAAATAGGGATATAGGTAGAAAATCCATAAATATAAATGATGTAATAATTGATATTTCAAAGGACATAGCAAAGAATGATAATTCAATAGAAAAATGGATACAAAGTTTTATAAATGCCGGTATAAAAGACAGTTATGTATTTTACAATAATGAAGAATTAGTTGTATGTGATAGCCCTACTATAGAAGAAGCTATACATGTATGGAGATTCAATAAAAATGGATTAGCACATAGTGCAAATGGATATCAAGGACCATATGATGTAGCTTTAACAGCAAATGGCCAAATAAATGCAAATATGATTTTAGCGGGTACATTAAAAGGACAGTATATAGATGCTAGAAATATGGTTATAAAAGATGAAGATGGAAATGTAACCTTTTCAGTAGGTAGTGATGCGATTGTAAGAATGATACAAGGACTTATAGATATTTCAGATGAAGGTATAAGAATAAACTTACAAGATAGTGAAGGTAATATAGTAGGATATGTTGTATATGACGGTCAAGGAGTTCAAATATTTACAAATGATGATGAGCCAATAAGTTCATTCCATAGAGAAGGTTCATATGCTGAAAAGTTTGTTGTAGATAGATTATATTGCCCAGCGGTGGTTCAAGTCGCTGACCTAAATGGGTGTCCTTCAGACTGGTATATAGGGAAAACAGCTACAGGAGATAAAACAGGAAGAGACCAAAATAACAAGGCTGACTCACTTAGTACAGTTTTAAGAAATGTAAAAAATTATGGAACAAAATTTGATGCCAAACTTACAATCCATATAGAAGATGGATGTGTAATAAATGAAAAAGGTTTAGTTATACAAGACATGATGGGTACAGTATTTAGATTAGAGCTTGGGCCAAATGTGGTTATAAATTGTGAATATTTTAATATTGAGGATTTATCTAGCAGAATATTTATAGAGTATGTGTCAGATAAAAGACTTGTTGGAGGTGAGATTACTCAAGCTGATTATAATAAGTATCCAATTATTAACTCATCTTCAGATGATTCAGTAATAAGTGTTCGACACGTGGATTATATAGAAATAAGAGGTATAAGATTTGAGGGAGTTGAGGGAGCTACTGGTATCAAAGGATTAGCAGGAACAAATTTAGTTGTTGATGACTGTGATTTCTTTGGGGTAGACCAATGTCTAAAAGCAGATGGTAGCTCAAATGTGTCTCTTGGGTGGTGTTCAGGTAATGTTGATAAATTAGCATCAATTTACAATGGTTCAATTTTGACTACAAGCAGAAGAATACCGAAATACTCAAATGAAGAAATGGTTTATGTTGCAGAAAATGCGACATTTATTAAAAGTCAATATTCTTATGTTCAATATGATACATTGCATAGTTCGAGCGGTTCGTCATCAGGAGGAAGTGGTACTAATTTGAATGATGTATTTTCAATACCGACTTCAAACCTTTACACAATGGTTGAGGGTACAGGTAAGGTCACTTCAGCTCGTAAAGGTTATACAGGTCAAGGTAAATATAAGACTCTTAAAGCTCATAGAGGTTATATAAAATTACCGATAACTAGTATACAGTCAGTTATGGCGAATAAAAAATCCTATACATTAAAATTAAAATTAACAAGACTTAAGACAGAGCATGGATATGACTCAAAGACTCCGCATCCAATATTTAGAGCAACAGGAGGCTCAGCAGGTGCGACTGATTATTGGGACTCAAACGTTAAATTTGCAAGGGGAGAAACTCAAACTCTTACTTTGCCAACAAGTATAGTACAAGCAATAGAAAAAGGTGCAGATACATTGGAGTTATGGGCATCAAGTAACCAAGAACAGCAATATGCCTTCTTTGGTGATGTAGTATTGACTATAGAAGGGGAAAATACATCACAAGGCGATACCGATAAACCAGGTACTGATGTAGGTAGTGGTGAGACTGCATATTCAGCAGTAGGTACTACCACAGCCAACTTAAACGTTAGAAAAGGTGCAGGCTCTAGTTATGCAATAATTACAACACTAGCACAGGGCACAAAAGTAAATATAGTGGCTAAAGATAATGCGACAGGATGGTATAAAATAACTTATAATGGAGCTTATGGTTATGTATCAAATAAATATATCACTATAGAATCAACAGGTGGAGGAACAACTCCAGGTAAGGACACAATTTATGATTTCCCATATGCAGATGAAATGGTGGAAGTTGGGCTAACATATTGGAGAGTGTGTGACAACGAATATACAAGTGGCCAATCATGGTCACAAGGTTTTACCTATAGAAGTGCTAATACACCATTAAGTGGAACTTGTAAAGCGGAACAGGATGTTGCAGGGTCATTATGGGAGGTAGTAACTAGAAGTGGTAAAACTAGACACTATAAAGCGATAGACTGTAGTACCTTTGCAGGTATGATGACAAAAGGACTTGAATATGTGAATGGGCCATATGCTAATAAAACAAACTTTACTAATTTCCGTAAAAATATATTACAGAAAAGCAGTAAAAAATGGGCATTTAATATGGTCAAGGCAGATGGTACATGGGCAAGAGAGGCAGCAGCTCAATGTGAGTATTTCGATAGAGTTGGCCTTGGAATTGTATATTACAGAAATGTAGATACAGGAGAAACTTATGGTAGCATAGGCTCGTCATCAGATAACTATTCTATGATTAAGAAGGGTGACTTAATATTCTATTCTAAAAAAGACTCTAGCGGAAATTGGAAACAACCTAACCGATATATGAAGGTTTCCCATGTGGCGGTATGTTATGGAGATAATTCTAGTGGAAGTAAGTCAGTTATAGAATCTACAAATGGAACTATGACAAAGAATCATAAATTTGATGATGGCACAACAGTTAACGCTGGTATAAGAATGGTTTCAATATCAGGAGACTATGGATATGCTGACGATATCGTAATGGTAGTAAGACCTCAACCTAGCCACTACAATGGAAATATTCCAGGAGGTGGAACAGAAAGTGGAGGTACCGGTGGAGGTACAACAGGTGACGGAGTAACTGATGCAGGTACAACTGAATACACAAATTGTGTAAGTGAACAGGGAACAATAGATGGAAATAAATATGTTTATAAGTTGAAAACTTGTAAAATAACAGCTTATGGTGGAGACAGTGGAAGTGCTTGTAATATACCTCTTAATTTGGGTCGTACTTGTGGTTCATTCAATTTGCCATACGGAACTAAAATCTATATACCAAGTCTTAAAGGGAAACGTATTACAGACGGAAATGGAAAAACAGTAACTTGTGATGGTATATTTACCGTCAATGATACTGGAGTAGGCGGAACAGACTTTGACCTTTATATGAGTACTAAGTCAGATACAAACGCAGAAAATATCTTTGGAAATACCCGTAGAGAAGATGTTTACATATTAAGTTATGGAAGTGGTTATGGATATGCTTGGAGTTATACTAAATCTTATGAATGGGCATATAAAAATGGCACATTAAGTGCATATAAGGTAGCTTTCAAAGATTACATTAAGTACGGAGGTACATTAATAAACTTCCTTAAATTCAAGTCAGATGATAAGAATATAAGAAATTCAACTTATTGGAGTATATTAAACAGTTAGAAAGGAGTGAAGCGCTTGAGAGATTACAATATAGAAAGCGATTTAAAGCAAGAAAAATTTGAAGTAATAAAACTTGCACAAGGTGATAAGGGAAATAAACTTACTATTAATGTACTTGAAGATGGAAAGCCAGTCAGTTTGACTGGCTGTTCTATTACTGCTAAATATAAAAGAGCAGATGGACAAGTAATAAATGGATCCGTAACAAATATATCTAATAATTCATTTGATGCCGTAATAGATAGTGATATAACAAAAGTATCAGGGCAGTTAAAAATGTTATTTAGTATCGAAAAAGACGGTGTAAAAGTAAGTACATTTTTATTATCAGCAGAGGTAAAGGAAGGCATAGGAGAAAGTGCAGGAGGTTCAACTGGTGGAGGTACAGGAGGCGGAGAAGTAACAGTAGATCTTAGCAATTACTATAAAAAAAGTGAAACTTATAGTAAAAGTCAGATTGATTCGCAATTGAGAGATATTGCGAACAATTTTAAATTAGTTGCAGGCGCTAATAACGCTATAAAATTAATGTTCGGAACAAAAGAACTATCTAGTATTACCATAAATGGTGGTACAGTAGACCCAACGCCAACACCTAATACTTATACTGTAACTAATAATTTGTCCAACGCTAGTACCTCAAATAGTGCTACATCTGTAAAAGAAGGTACATCTTATAGTGCTACCATAACTGCTAGTAGTGGATATAGATTAAAATCTGTAACAGTAATTATGGGCGGTGTAGATATAACAAGTTCTGTATATTCGAATGGTAGAATATCTATATCTGATGTTACTGGAAATATTAGTATAACAGTTACAACTGAATATATTACAAGTGAAATAACAACATATACCATAACTAACAATCTATCACATGCTAGAAATAGTAATACCGCAACAACTATAGAAGAAAAGTCTTCTTATACTGCTACTATAACTGCCGATAGCAATTATAGAATAAAAAATGTAACAGTAACTATGTACGGCACAGATATTACAAATGATGTCTATTCAGGTGGTAAAATAATTATACCTAGAGTTATTGGAAATATTGTCATAACAGTTACTACTGAATTAATAAGTGGAGGCGACGAAGATTTATCAAAATTAGACGGAATATTAAAAGATAGATTATTAGTATGGCATGATGAATTTGATGATGCTACGCTTGACACAACAAAATGGAGATATGCAACCCATAATAGTGGAGGTAGTGAACAACAAGCATATACAGTAGGTAGAACTGAAAATGTTAGATTAGAAAACAGTAATTTAATACTAGAGGCAAGAAAAGATGGCTATGTTGACGGTTGGACATGGAGTAGTGGTAGAATAGACACAAGCGGATTAGTAGGGTTCAGATATGGAAGACTAGAGGCGAAACTGAAATATGATGTTGTATCTGGTGCATTCCCAGCCTTTTGGACAATTGGTACTTGCGCACACTATCCGACAGGTACAGATATTCATGGTGTTCATAAGAGTAAAGGAACACAATGGGCGCAAAATGGTGAAATAGATATGTTCGAAGGTAGAGGAACTAAAAGCGAAATTGCTCAAGGTGGTTGGTATAATCAAGATGACGGAAAAGGTAATCAGACTATAATATTCGGTACTAAAAATATTGATGCTTCACAATATCATGTTTATGCTGTAGAATGGACAGAAACAACAATTATTGCATATATAGATGGCGTTGAAACTGGAAGAAAAGATATATCAGATATAAAATCATGGCATAGACCAATGTATATTATACTAAATATGGCAGTTGGTTCTACAGGTGGATATCCTACAGATGACTGTACTTCAATGAAAATGGAAGTTGATTGGGTTAGAGTTTATGCACCAGTTGGAGTTACAGAAAAAGAAGAAGTTCAATCTATTTCATTAACTCAAAATAATGTATCTTTCAATGTCGGTGATGACCCTATTGATGTATATTATTCAGTTAACCCTTCTACAGCTTGGGATAACAATGTCAACTATGAGTCAAGTAATGTCAATGTGGCAACTGTGTATGGTTCAAGAATAACTCCAGTAGGAGTTGGTACTTGTAAAATAACAGCTCGAGCAACAAATGGAGTTACAGCTACTATTAATGTAACTGTGGCACAAAATACGAGTATAAATTCTACAAGTATTGCATTAAATAAAAATACGTTAGAAATTTATACAGGAACTAACAGTACACTTATTGCAACTGCTACACCTGCTAATCATACTGATTCGATTCTTTGGAAATCAAGTAATACTGATGTAGCAACAGTAAGTAATGGTGTTGTTACAGGTAAAACTAAAGGTGTTTGTACTATAACTGCATACTCAAGTGCAAATGAAAATGTAAAAGCTGAATGTTCTGTAACAGTAAAAGAAGCAGTTCAACTTACAGGGCATACAACAAGTGGATTAACACTTCAATTAGATAGAAATGGTATGACTAGTACAACTTGGAAAAATAAAATAGACAACGTAGCATTACAATGGAAAGTTGCTAATAATAATTCAACTGATATAGCTCCATATATGAAATTTGACGGAAACAGTTTCTATTGGGAAGGAGCAAATTATAAAGACCACTTAACATTAGATAGATTTAGTAATTATTATGATTTTGGAGAATCTCAAACTGTAATACTTGCAGGTGATTTTACGAACGCTAAAAATCCTATTTTATCAAATAAACAAAAATTATCTCAAAATACAAGTTCAGCATATATAAATACAAATGAGGTAGGATATATTGGTGCAGATGGTACTAAATTAGGTTCAATAAATATGACCACTCAAGAATCAGGATACTCAATAAATGGTTGTATAGCATTAAGATACAATAAACAAACTTTAAGAGTAGATGCTGATACTATGCCATTTACAGCAAATACTCCAACAAATAAAAATGTAGTATTATCATCAGCATTTAGTCAAGGAAGTTATCCGGCATTATTAGGAAATATAAGTACAGCTAAAATCTACTTTAAAGTAGTATTAGTATATAATAGAGTATTAACAGATCAAGAAGTTCAAACAGCTATGAGAGCTATAAAAACTTTTTTAAATTCGTAATCTAAAAATATTGCGAACCATTTTGCTAAGTAAATACCAAGTAAATACCAAGTAAAAATGGTATTTAAACCATCTTATAGTATAATAACTGTAAGGGGGTGAAAAAGATGTAAAATATGAGAATACAAAAAATAAAAACAACTATATAATTAAAAAAACTAAATCTATTTTTAAAAGGACTGTAGCGGTACAGTCCTTTTTTATTTACAGAAAGGAATTTTGCATGAATGATGAATGGTTAAAAGACACACTAAAGAGACACGATGAAAGGCTGCAAAGACATTCTGAAAGAATAGACAAACTAGAAAATACACAGTCTGAAATGGCAGTAAAATTAGATAATTTATGTAGCACTATAGATAAATTAGCAAGTAACTTAAATAAACTAACTTATGCAATCATAACAGCATTGGCTTCTTTTTTCTTTTATGCAATACAAAATAATTTATTTAATTAATAGGAGGTAATAAGATGAAATTTAATATCAAAGAACAAATAAAAAATAAATGCTTTTGGGTATCAGTGGTTTCACTTATAGTTTTAACTGCTCAACAATTCAATTTAACTTTTATTCCAGCTAATTTCCAAGATTATGTCAATTCAGTACTTCCTATATTAGTAGCTATGGGAATATTAAACAATAATGCTACTCCAGGAGTTGGGGAATAAGAATAGATATAAATACTTTATAAGGTAACTGTAAGGTGCTTAGGAGGTCGATAAGAAGGTCGATTTTTTAAGCATCTTTTATTTTCAGAAAAGGAAGTGTTATTATGAGTAAAAAATATTTAGTAGCTATAGATGCAGGACATGGTATGCATACAGAAGGTAAACAATCAGTACCAATGTCAAAAAATTTATACATAGATGGTGAATTAGTAAGAGCAAAAGGAAAGATCATAAAAGAAAATGAATGGAATAGAGGTGTGAGTGAATACTTATCAGCTGCACTAAAAAGATGTGGTATAGATACAATGTTTACTGCAGATATGACAGGTAAAACAGATATTGCCTTGTCTACTAGAGCAAGTAAAGCTAATAAAGCTAAAGCAGATATATTAATTTCAAATCACTATAATGCAATAGGAAGCTGTGCTAAATGGCAAACTCGAGTTAAAGGGTTATTAGTTATGCATACTAAAAATTCTTCTTCTAACTCTATTAAATTAGGAAAATTAGCAGTTAAGCATCTTAAAAAAGACATAGACTATGAATATAGTTATGGTTTAATGCGCGATGTAGATATGAGTGGATTTACATTAGCTATACTTAGACAAACAACAATGCCAGCAATATTAATTGAGTATGGTTTTATGGATTATTGGAATGAAGCAAAACTTATGCTTGATAAAAAACATCAAGAAAAATGTGCTGAAGCAGTAGCAAAAGCAGTATGTGAATATTTCAGAGTAACTTATATAGCAGAAAAGCAAGGAGCTAATAAAACTAAGTATGTTAGAATATTGCAAGATATAAACATACATAGCAAACCAGATTTTGATGCTGCTAATGTAATAGGTAAAGTTACTGCTGGTGGAGCTTATACAATTACAGAAAAAATTAAAAGAACTGGAACAGATATGTATAAACTAAAATCAGGAGTTTATATAACAGCATCACCAAAATATGTAGAAGTATTTGAAAAATAATGTATAAATATTCCAGATGTAGTCAATACTCCTCGTAAAGGAGGTAATGACTATGAAAAAAATAATGCTGGAAGTTACAGGGCGTATTGCATACTTAGGCATTGGAGTAGCAAGTGCTATATTGATAATGATGTAATGGTAGGCTAGGGGAGTATATCTCAGAAGATAATAAATAATAATAAGGCTGGAGAAATGAATTCTCTAGCCTTTAATGTGTTATAATAAATGTGGATAAGTTAATTTTACTGACATTTTTACTGACATTTTAATTTAAAATTTTGTTAAAACGTTGGTATGGCTAATACTATAAGTTTAATATAATATAGTTACTAGATAAATTATTTTGGAGGGTTTTAAAACTTTATGAATATTACTATTTTTTTAGGAGCAGGTGCATCAGCAGCAGAAAACTTACCAATACAAAATGAACTATTTTCGCAGTATTTTAAATATATATTGCCTAAAAATAAAGATACTAGGATGAATAAAGAATTGACGAAATTTTTTAAAGATTTATTTTTTATAGATGTTACAAGTGATGTCGACAGCATAAATTTTCCGACTTTTGAAGAGGTACTTGGAGTACTAGATTTGGCGGAACAAAAAAGGGAGTCTTTTAAAAATTATAAATCAGAAAGCTATAATGATAATAATACGAGTATATCTTATATAAGACAGTCACTTATTATGCTTACAGCTTATACTTTAAATAATGCAAATAGTAGGAGTAATAGCTATCATAAATTATTACTTGAAAATTTAGGTAAACAAAATATGCTACAAAACACAACATTTATAAGTGCAAATTACGATATACATATAGATAATGCAATAGCGAGTTTATATGATGCAAATAAATTTCCGGTTATGCTAAATTATGGGATTGATTTTACTAATTTCAATATGAGCAAAAATTCATGGCAAAAACCGATAGAACCTATGATAAATCTATATAAAATTCACGGTTCACTAAACTGGCTTTATTGCCCAATTTGCAATAGCATAACAATAACGCCGTATGAAGGCGGTGTGATGAGGATAATTGAAAATATAAAACAAGCTAAATGCTTAAATTGTGGGGAACTTACGATACCTATAATAGTGCCACCGACTTATTTTAAAAATATGTCAAATGTATTTTTAAGCACAGTTTGGAATAAATCTGAAAGAGCGCTTAGAGAAAGTGATATTCTAGTATTTTGTGGATATTCCTTTCCAGAAGCTGATATGCATATAAAATACCTTCTAAAAAGAGTTCAGACAAGTAGGTTAAAAGAAAAATTAAAAGTAATAGTAGTAAATAATCACGCTAAAAAAAGAAACTCCCTTAGAGAAAAAGAAAAAAATAGATATGAAAGATTTTTGGGAAAAGATGTGGTTTATACAGAGTATTCATTTGAAGAGTTTGCAAAAAATCCTAAAAAAATAATAGATTTAGCAAAATAAATAATTAAAACAAAATAAAATAACAGGGGGAAATTTATATGTATGGATTAGGGGTCATTGTAAATGGATTAGTTATAGTGGGAGCGAGCTTTGCTGCATTAATATTAAAAAAATTTATAATGAAATTCGATAAAAATAATAAAGTAGAAAAAATAAGCGATACAATAATGTCTGGTTTGGCACTTTGTATAATATACATGGGTATAAGCGGTGCTCTTGAATGTCAACATGTGCTTATATGTATAATATCTATGGTAGTGGGAGGTCTTATAGGCGAACTTATAGATATTGATAAAGGCCTAAATAGTCTTGGAGATAAAATAGAAGAAAAATTAAATAAAGGCAAAACAGATGTATCAAAAGAAAAGGTGTCAATATCACAAGGATTTGTATCAGCTAGTTTATTATTCTGTGTGGGTGCTATGGCAGTAGTCGGTGCATTAAACAGTGGTTTATTTGGAAATAATGATACTTTATTCGCAAAATCAGCATTAGATGGAGTTTCTTCATTTTTATTTTCACTTACTATGGGTATAGGAGTTCTTTTATCAGCAGTAGCCGTATTTTTATATGAAGGAATTATAGCATGTGGGGCGTTTTTATTAAAAGGTGTGCTTTCAACTGCTGTAATAACAGAAATGAATGCTGTTGGAAGTTTGCTTATTTTAGCACTTGGAATAAATATGATATTAAAAGCAAATATAAAAGTAGCAAATCTGCTTCCTGCTATGTTCGTACCAATAATATTTGGAATTATAGGAATGATATAATTTTATGCTAGAAAAGCAGAGTTTTTTAGTATTATAATATTGTAATTTGTAATATTTAGTCGCTCAAATACAAAACTTTTAGACAAATTTTGTATTTAAGAGGAAAACAAGTTGTAAAATCAAATATAGTAATAGTAATAAAATTCGTAAAACATTTACAGGGAGGTTACTATTATGATTGCATTTGATATAAATGGAGCTATAATAAAATTTGATGAACAAAGAGATAATTACAACACTATACGAAAAATATTTTTAGAATATGCGAGAAAAGCGAGAAAAGAATTCCAAGAATACTGCGATGAAAACTTAACTACATTTAGACAATTAAACGACAAATACTTAGTTTTTTGTGAAAGACTAATAGATGAAGGAATAAAAAAAGGTGTAGAAATATTAGTTAGTTATAATGTAATAGTTGTCGATTTCAATATATTTAAAGAAAAATACTGCGAAAAATATTTTGACTTCAAACTTATATTTAATAATTTTTTAAAAGAAAAAGATGCTATAAAAAATAAAAAGAATGTATCTAGATTATTTGATATAAAACCATCTATAGATAAATTATCTAGAAGCATATATAGAGATTGCTTTAATATACACATGGCTGTTATTGATGCACTTTTAGAATATAACGTAAAAGATGTTGAAAGCTATATAGATATTGAATCTATAAAACAAGCGAACGCATTATTTAATAATTATAAAGATGGATTTATAAGCAAACCAGATAGCGCAAGAATAGTTCAAAAGATTATAATGGCTAATCCTTATAGAAAAGATGTATATGAATATTTGATAAAAGAAGATGGAGATTTTGGTGGCGAAATCGAACGTCTTACAAAATATTTAGGATACGATATAAGACCATTTAAAGATTATCTTATGGATGTATATATTCAAGAACTTGTGCAAGGCGACATTACTAATTTAGAATTATCAAAAGAAAAAGTATCGAAATATGCAAAATATATAGGTTGCGATAATGCATCACTTTATATTACTAGAATAGATGCTATTCATACATTTGAAAATGCGTAAAAGCTAGCTTAGGCTAGCTTTTATTTTTTGCAAAAATTAAAAAATAATATTGACATTAAAGTAACTGGAAATTTTACACTTATACATAAGAAAATAGATTAATTAAGAAAGGGGAAAAATAATGAAAAGATTAAATCGATGGATATATGCTGTTATAGGGGTAATCGTTTTACTACTTGCAGGACTTATATACGCTTGGAGTGTGCTTGTAATACCAATAGCAAATGAATTTACAAATTGGAGTCATACAAGTCTATCATTGACATTTACAATTTGTATGACATTATTTTGTATAGGCGGATTAATAGGGGGAATTTTACAAAAGAAAATAGATGTAAAGATAAATGTTTGGGCTTCAGGAATATTATTTTTTGTAGGATTTTTTATCGCTTCAAAAGCACAAAATATAATAACTTTATATATGGGATATGGTGTATTAGCAGGTTTTGCATCAGGGCTTGCTTATAATTCAGTAATGAGTACTATGTCAAAATGGTTCCCTGATAAGCAAGGACTTATATCAGGAATACTTTTGATGGGATTTGGACTTGGAAGTTTTATAATAGGGAAAGTTTATCAAGCATATACACCAAGTACTATAGGCGGATGGAGAATATCTTTTATGATATTTGGAGTTATACTTGCAGTTGTCTTAATTATTTTTGGATTTTTCTTTGTAAAACCAGATGAAGATTTTATTTTGACTGTTTCTAAAAATAAAAAAGAAAATAATATCAAAAAAGAAGTTGGAATAGATATAGATGCAAAGCAAATGATAAAAAGATCATCATTTTGGTTTTATTTTGTATGGGCAATTCTTCTTAGTGCATCAGGCTTAGCGCTTATATCACAAGCAAGTGGTATTGTAAATGAGATTGCGAAAAATATAGATGCATCTTCAGTAGCTACAATAGTAGGTCTAATATCTATTTGCAATGGTATAGGTCGTGTTATATATGGGGGTATGTTCGATAAATTTGGACGATCAAAAACAATGATTACAGTCGTAGTAGTATTTTTAGTATCATCTATTTTATTAGTACTTGCATTTAATACAAAAAGTTTAATAATTTTGATTGTTGGATTTATATTATGTGGAGCTTCATATGGAGGTGTAACATCTGTAAATTCAGCATTTATAAATTTGTTTTATGGAGCAACTAATTATCCAGTTAACTTTTCAATAGTAAATTTAAACTTGATAATAGCTTCATTTGGAAGTACTATAGCAGGCATGCTTTACGACTATACAGGATCTTATATAAGTACAACATTTTTAATGATAGGTGGTACAATATGTAGTTTTATTTGTACTATATGTATAAAAAGACCTTAGCATTTTGGAAAATATACTTAAATATATAAACTTAGAAAATAATATAAATGATTTTAGATAAATTAAAAGTCAAAGTTAAAAAGCTATCTTAAGTTATAAACATTATAACTTAAGGTAGCTATGTTTATGTGCGTGGTTTTAAAATTAATATTATTTTCTAAGATATAATTAAAGAATAGTATAGAAAAATACTGATATATGTTTATAAAAATAAATAAATTATTTTATAATTAACATATATTTTAATGAATAAGAATGAAAATATAGTTGCAATTGCAATTAATTGTGATATACTATAATAGTTGCGCAAACAACTAATAGAAAGTGGGATTTAATATGAATGCAGAAAAATGTAAAGGAAATAAACATATAGGTAAATACATATCTCAGCTTTATAGAAAGGGAAGTGTATTTATAAATAAAGAAGTTTCTGAGTATGGAATAGGATCAGGACAATTTATGTTCTTACTTGAGTTATATATAAATGATGGAAAAAATCAAGAAGAAATAGCTGAAACTTTAAAAATAGATAAGGGAACAACTGCAAGAGCTTTAAAAAAATTAGAAGAACAAGGATTTGTAACAAGAATAAAAGATGAAAATGATAAAAGGTCTAATAAGATATATCTAAATGATAAGGCAAAAGATGTTAGAGAAGGTGTATTAGATGTTTTAAATGATTGGAATAAAGAAATAACTAAGAGTTTAACAGAAGAAGAAGAAGAAATGCTTAAAAGTTTGCTTGAAAAAGTATGTAAGAATATAAATGTATAGGAGGTAGACAATGAATAATAGTCAACAAGTTTTAGGAACAGAGTCAATTGGTAAATTACTACTAAAATATTCAGTACCAGCAATAATTGGTATGATGGTAAATGCACTTTATAATGTTGTAGATAGAATGTTTATCGGAAATATACCAGGAGTTGGACCACTAGCAATTACAGGCCTTGGTGTAACAATGCCTATAATGACAATAATATTAGCATTTGGTATGTTAATAGGTGTAGGTTCTGCAACTAATATATCTATAAAATTAGGTCAAAAAAGAAAAGAAGAAGCTGAAAGTATAATAGGAAATGCGATTTCTTTATCAGTAATAATAGGTATTTTAATAACAGTAATAGGAATATTATTCTCAAATAGCATATTAAAAGCTTTTGGAGCAAGTGATGCAACATTAGTTTATGCAAAAGCATATATAAGTATTATATTATTTGGGTCGGTATTTAATATATTAGGTATGATGTTTAATAATATAATAAGAGGAGATGGAAATCCAAAGTTATCAGCTATAATAATGACTGTAGGATGTGCTACTAATATAGTATTAGATGCACTTTTCATATTTGGATTTAATATGGGGATACAAGGTGCTGCTTTTGCAACTGTTATATCTCAAGCAGTAACGGCTTTATGGGGAATTAGCTATTATTTAAGAGGAAAATCTAATCTTAAATTTAGAAAATCAAGTTTAAAATTAAATAAAAATATCATAAAAGCTATATGTGCTATAGGCTCAGCACCATTTGCAATGCAAATAGCTGCAAGCATGATTCAAGTATTAAATAATCAAGCATTAAGCACTTATGGTGGGGATTTATCTATAGGGGCTATGGCTACAATAAGTTCTATAGCAATGATATTTTTAATGCCATCATTTGGATTAGTTCAAGGAATGCAACCTATAGTAGGGTTTAACTATGGTGCTAAAAAATATGATAGAGCTAAAAAGACATTTATAATATCTGTATTAGCATCTACATCATTCTTTGTTGTAGGGGCATTAGTAATACAAATTGCACCACAAGTTTTAGTTGGTATGTTTAATAAAGATGCAGAGCTTATGAATATAACTATAAATGGTTTAAGAAAATATACTTTAGCGCTTCCTATGATAGGTATATCTATAGTAGGTACTAACTATATTCAATCAACTGGAAGGGCAAAAATGGCAATGGTATTAAGTTTATTAAGACAGGTTATAATACTAATTCCTATGATATTAATACTACCTAAATTCCTTGGTTTAGATGGAGTTTGGTTTGCACAACCAACTGCAGATGCAATATCATCAATTTTAACAGCTATAGTAATATTTAAAGAATTTAGAAGTTATGAAAAAACAGAAGATAAATTAGAAGAAATTAATGCTATATAATATAAAAAAGCTAACTTACATATTTTTAAGTTAGCTTTTTTGTTGTTAAGAAAGTATATTAATTCAATTATTGCCTATAATCACTATAAATAAGTAGTGCTAATTTAAGAATACAAAAATTTATTAAAATAGACTCTTGATAATACATTAGAGTCTACTTTTTATTAAATATT
>OLNE01000620.1_pt1 | contig 31741 bp, 31 predicted proteins | sample 1672431 | NCBI WGS metagenome assembly OLNE01 (sample SAMEA3136685, study PRJEB25190) | human gut metagenome | reverse complement strand
TCTCGTTGCGACTTACACATATTACCACCTATTCTCTCCTTTGTCAACAGGTTTTTCGTATTTTTTTACGTATTTTATGATATTGACATAAATTTATAACAAAATTCAACAATTATGTGCATATTTTACTACAATTTGATACTATATGATGTAAACGGTATCATTTTGTAACATTTCAAGGTACATATTGTATTTTTAAATAGCACAAGATATACGATTAGCCTATTAATATATAGTATTGAATTAATAAATAATTGTTACAGATAATATTAATATACATTATTATAGATATTGAAATTTGCATTAAGTTTTGTTATAATGTATAAACGCTTAAAGAAAGGGGCTGATATTATGCCAATTCGTATTGACGATGAATTGCCGGCTAAGCAAAACTTGGAAATAGAAAATATATTTGTTATGAGCAAGTCAAGGGCTAATATGCAGGATATCAGACCTTTGAAAATCATTATACTTAACCTAATGCCGACAAAACTTGAAACGGAAACGCAGCTTTTGAGATTGCTAAGTAATTCTCCTTTGCAACTTGATATTGATTTTCTCCAAGTTAAAAGCCATAAGGCAAAAAATGTTTCAAGAATACACATGGCAAAATTCTATAATACATTTGATGATATAAAAGACAACAAGTATGACGGAATGATTATTACGGGAGCACCCGTTGAGCATCTTGAATTTGAAGAAGTTGACTATTGGGACGAGCTTTGTATGATTATGGAATGGAGCAAAAAAAATGTTTACTCCACCTTTCATATTTGCTGGGGTGCTCAAGCCGGACTTTACTATCATTACGGTATTAAGAAATATCCGCTAAAAAAGAAAATGTTTGGCGTATTCCCTCACAAGTCGCTTGACATTACCCATCCGCTTATGAGAGGACTTGATGATGTTTACTATGTTCCTCATTCAAGGCATACAGAGACAAGGCTTCAGGATATTGCGCTTGTTAAACAGCTTCAGGTTATTTCATACAGCGAAATCTCTGGCGTTCATATTATATCCGATATGGATTGCAGGCAATTTTTTGTAACAGGTCACAGCGAATATGACAGAGACACACTTGCCAAAGAATATTTTAGGGATAAGGAAAAAGGTCTTGATATTGACGTGCCTTATAATTATTTTCCTAATGACGATGACAAGTCCGTTCCGATTATGAGCTGGAAAAGTTCGGCGAATATAATATTCAGCAATTGGCTTAATTATTTTGTTTATCAAAAAACGCCGTATGATTTGGCGCAGTTATAATATCATATACAGTAATACCCCCGACGCAATCAAGTGTCGGGGGTATTTTTTACTTCGTTTTAACCGTCTTAACCTTTGACCAAGAGGAATAAACTTTTTTACCGTTTACTGTTTTGTATGTACGCATACGGACATAGTATTTCTTCTTAGCCTTAAGTTTTTTAATAGTTACTTTTGTTGTCTTTTGTTTTTTAACGGTTGCGGTTTTCTTATTTTTCTTGAATTTCTTATCTGTCGCAACCTGTACTTGATAACCTTTTACACCGCTTACCTTTTTCCACTCAACAGATACTGCCTTTTTAGCCGCTTTAACCTTTTTAAATTTAGCTGATTTTGGTTTAGATACAGCTTTAACAGTTGCGTTAGGAGTGGCTATTGGTTGAGTAGGTGCGGGAGTCGGTGCCGGCGAAGGGGTAGGAGTTGGTGCAGGTGCAGGGGTAGGAGTTGGTGCCGAAGAAAAATGTATTGTTGCATTTATAAAATATTCGTTATTAGAGCCTACACTTATATTATTCCATTCACTTTGGGTACCGTAATAATAAATATCTTTTAAATTCTTACAGTCATAGAATGCATAATTGCCTATACTTGTAACACTATTAGTTATAGTTATGCTTGCCAAATTTGCACATTGCCAAAATGCACCGACACCAATATTTGTTACACTATTGGGAATTGTTATGTTAACCAAATTTTTGCAATCAGAAAAAACATCACCAAAGTTTATTACACCGGCCGGTATATTATATGATGTTCTCTCATTTCCTATAGGATATTTTATAAGTTCAGTTTTATTCTTATTAAACAGAACGCCCTCATAAGAAGAGTAGTTAAGATTATTTTCCGAAACATCTATGTTTGTTAAACTTGTAGAACCGGAAAATACTCCCCAACCGATACTTGTTACACTGTCGGGTATTGTTATATTTTTTAATGTTGAGCAACTATCAAATGCACAATCGCCAAAACTTTTCACACCATTTGGTATATCATACGCTATTCTCTTATTACCGATAGGATATTGTATAAGTTTGGTTTTATTCTTATCAAATAACACACCGTCTTGAGAAAAATAATTAGAATTATTTTTTATAACCTCTATGTTCATCAAGCTTTCGCATCTATTAAATGCAGCATTACCAATGCTCTTTACACTGCCTGGTATTAATACACTTTTTAGGCTTGCACAATACTCAAACGCATTGTTACCAATGCTCGTAATGCTATCAGGTATTGTTATATTAACTAAATTTTTGCAACTATAAAATGCATTATTTCCAATACTTGTAACTGATTTACCATCAATAGCGGACGGTATATCAATTGAAATTACAGAATCATCACAATCCGTTATTTCAATAGTTCCGTCTTCCTTTTCTTCATAATAAATATTTCCGTATTGTGAAGAATCTGCATACGCTGTTAAATTCAATCCTGAGGTTATGGTTAATAACATTGCTAAGGATAGAATTAAGCTAAAAATCTTTTTCATTTCTCTGTACCTCTTTAATAAAATTTTTACAATATAAAAATTTTATCATACGCATATTAAAAGTTCAATATGTTACCGAAGTGTAGAGTGATTTTTACACAAGTCGTTCACGCCGTTAAGTTCACATAAAAAAATAAAGGCACTATGTTTGAAAAAGCATAGTGTCTTATTTTACTCTACATATTTACGAAGCTTTTGGAGGAGGGATTTTTCTTTGCGGGAAACCTGCACCTGAGAAATGCCGAGTGCGGCAGCAGTTTTGGCTTGAGTGAAGCCCTTATAATAGCGCATATCAACTATTGCCTTTTCCGTATCGTCAAGAAATTTAAAAAGTCGGTGAACAATTAAGCGATTAAAAATCTCATCACTCTCATCAACGGGTACATCTATAGTATATTCACCGTCATCGCTTGAAGTGCTGAGTGATACCATAGGAGCAATAACGCCCAAAATTTCAGGTATTTCCTCAGGCGGACAATCAAGAAGATTAGACAATTCTGTGACAGTCGGCTCCCGCATTTTATCATTAATAAATTTTTCACGAAGTGACTGAGCCTTAATAGCCTTTTCCTTTAAGCTTCGGCTGACTTTCACTGCGCCGCCGTCACGAAAAATACGTTTGATTTCGCCCATTATTACGGGAACTGCATAAGTTGAAAAAGCAAAGCCACGGCTTTCGTCAAAATTATCAACTGCTTTAATCAAGCCTACGCAACCGCTTTGGAATAAATCGTCATAGTCCACCCCTCTGCCCTTAAAGCGATTGGCAATAGAATGAACCAAGCCGATATTATTCTCAATCATTTTATCACGGTCTGTTACCATTTTGATTTGCCCTCAATTTTTTTAGAAAGGGTTACGGTTGTGCCAAAGGTCAGCTTAGACTTAACGTTTATTTTATCGCAAAAGCTTTCCATAACAGTAAAGCCGAGACCTGCACGGTCACCCTCACCTGTTGTAAAAAGCGGAGTCATTGCCTGAGAAACATCTACAATTCCGCAACCCTTGTCCCTTATTACAATTTTCACTGTATTGTCGTCAAAAAGTTTGCCCGATATAAATATTTTGCCGTATGTATCCTTATAAGCATGGACTATGCAGTTTGTCACCGCCTCGCTGACTGCCGTTTTTAAATCTGCGATTTCCTCAAGTGTTGGGTCAAGAGGGGTTACAAATGCGGAAACGGCAACACGTGCGAAGGCTTCATTTACACTTTTACTGTCGATTGTAAGTTTAAATTCATTAATTAGCTTTTTTGTATTCATTTTCATTCTCCTTAATTTTTGCAATTGATGAAAGACCTGCAAGTTCCATAATTTTTTTAGTTTGCAGGGTTACATTTTTAATTTCGATTTGGCAAGCGGGATTAATGCTTTGAAGCAATCTGTATCTGCCCATAACAAGACCTATTCCGGAGGAGTCCATAAAGCTGACATTTTTAAAATCGAGAATTAAAGTCTTCGGTTTTACAAACATAAGGGTATCATCTATTTTTTCCCTAACCTCGCCTGCCGTATGGTGGTCTATTTCGCCGATAAGATAAGCAATAACAACACTACCGCTGCTTTCAATCGTAACGTTCATATTTGTCACTCCAATAAAAAAATACCAATCTGCGATAATACTAACAGATTGGTATTGAATAATTTATCAAAATTTGTATTTAATTTAATTCTTTTCTAATTTGCCGATAAAGATAAAACGAGCCGCATACAAGCGAGAGATTATTTTGCTTAGCAAGCGTGATTGCTTTTTCGGCATTATCGACCGTAAAAACATTATCACAATATTTTTTTGCAACAAAAGCAAGTTCACTTGCACTCATTGAGCGAGCGTTATCAACCTGCGTTGCATAAATTGCTTTACACTTAGGTGCAATTAATGATAAATAAGCATCAACATTTTTATCTTTCATCATTGCAACAACGGCAACTTCATTATTAATTTTAGGTGCAAGAGCACGAGCCGCATCCTCATTATGACCGCCGTCAACAAGGATATTGCCGACTTTACTTTGTCTTGCCGGAAGGTTTGGATTTTCAGCCTTAATATCTAAGCCGATTTCATTTAAAGCCGCCTGCGCACAAGCAATATCATTTTTCAAAACATCGCCAAAATCATTGATTTTAATAAGTTTTGTATTATTATCACTGCACACTTTTTCAAAAATGCGCTCACATTTAGGGTTGGGATAAAGAATACAAACTGAATCAGGCTTAATAATTCCGGATTTTTCAGCCGCAATTTCATCAAGAGTGTTGCCGAGAAAGGCTGTATGGTCAATTGCAACCGATGTTATAATCGAAATATTCTTTTTCTCAACATTTGTAGCGTCGCCCTTACCGCCCATTCCACATTCTACAACGGCAAAATCCACATTTTTGTCTGCAAAATATTTATACATAATAGCAGTTACAAGTTCAAATTCGGTAGCATCGCAATTGATATATTTTTCTACATAGAATGCAAATTCTTCCTCGGTAATCATATTGCCGTTAATTTTTATTTGCTCACGGTAATCTTCGGTCCAAGGAGAAGTAAAAAGACCGACCTTTTTGCCTGATTTGATAAGTGCATTTGAAAGTGCGGCGGCAGTAGTGCCCTTTCCGTTAGTACCTGCAATATGAATAATATTTATCTTATCCTGAGGATTATCCATTTTATTCAAAAGCTCATAAATACGAGTAAGCCCCGGTTTAATACCGAGGCTTTGCTTTTGAAGTATTAAATTCAAAGCGTTATCGTAATTCATTTATTTACCCAAAGAATCAATAGAATTTTTAATATTTGCAATCTTATCCTCAAGCTTTGCGGCATCCTCTTTGTTTTGATTAACTACCTTTTCGGGCGCTTTATTAACAAATCCCGGATTAGAAAGCTTTTTATTGATAAAGTCAAGCTTGTCTTGCGCCTGAGCAAGTTCTTTTTCAAGACGCTTGCGCTCTGCCTCAAAATCGACAAGGTCACCCATTGGAATATAAATCTTGGCGTTATCGGTAACGATTGTTACGGTATTGCCGAGATTGTCAAAGCTTGATTTAACCTCAACATCATTTGAAGAAGCAAGACGTTTGATAAAGTCAACACCGGCAGAGAAAAGTTCTGTTTTCTCAGTTTCAACATAAACCTTAGCTTTTTTGCTTGGAGGAATATTCATCTCTGCTCTACGGTTACGAATAGCACGGATAGCACTCATAAGAATTTCCATCTTAGCCTCATTTTCGGCAAAGCAAAGGCTTTCGTCATATTCTACCCACTTTGAAATCATAATCGATTCGCAGTCGTGAGGGATAGCCTGATATATTTCTTCGGTAATAAACGGCATAAACGGATGAAGAAGCTTAAGAATATCGGTAAGTACATAAACAAGAACACTTTTAGCAGTATCCTTTGCCTTTTCGTCATCACCCTGAAGTCTGATTTTTGCAATTTCGATATACCAATCGCAGAAAACGTCCCAAATGAAATCATAAAGCTTTTGAATAGCAATTCCAAGCTCATATTTTTCAAGGTTATCGGTAACATCTTTAGCAAGGGTATTAACCTTAGATACAATCCATTCGTCCTCAACTGCAAGGTCACTTGGAAGTCCGTTATATTTGAAATCATCTGTAAGATACATCAATACAAAACGAGCAGCGTTCCAAAGTTTATTTGCAAAGTTACGTGACGCCTTAACCTTTTCGTCTGAAAAACGCATATCGTTACCCGGTGAATTACCTGTTGCAAGAGTAAATCTCAATGCATCTGCGCCGTATTCATCAATAACCTCAAGCGGGTCAATACCGTTGCCGAGAGATTTAGACATCTTTCTGCCCTGAGCATCACGTACAAGGCCGTGAATAAGAACGGTATCAAACGGTGCTTTATCGGTATAAGCAAGGCCTGAAAAAATCATACGGGAAACCCAAAAGCCGATAATATCATAGCCTGTAACAAGGGTATTGGTAGGATAATAATGTTCTAAATCTTCTGTCTTATCAGGCCAACCGAGAGTTGAGAACGGCCAAAGAGCAGATGAAAACCAAGTATCCAATGTGTCAGAGTCTTGATGAATATTTTCACTGCCGCAATGCGAACACTTGCAAGGGTCCTCTTTTGAAACGGTTGTAGCGCCGCAATCATCACAGTACCAAGCAGGAATTCTGTGCCCCCACCAAAGTTGACGTGAAATGCACCAATCACGAGAGCCACGCATCCAGCTCATATAATTTTTCTTAAATCTTTCAGGAACGAATTTAATATCTCCGTTTTCAACAGCGTCAATAGCCGGACCTGCAAGAGGGTCCATTTTAACAAACCACTGCTTTGAAACCATAGGTTCAATATTAGTGTGGCATCTGTAGCAAGTACCTACATCGTGTTTAAGCGGCTCAATTTCTTTAATATATCCGCCTGCTTCAAGGTCTGCAAGAATAGCCTTTCTTGCTTCAAGAGTAGTCATACCTGCATATTTGCCGCAATCAAGTACCTCAGGCTCGTTTTGAGTAGCCTTACCGCTTTTAATAATTTCATCGGCAGCCTCTTTATCAGCCTTGCCTGTCATATGACCGTCATAAGTGAATGTACGGATAATAGGAAGGTTATGACGAAGACCTACCTCAAAGTCGTTAGGGTCGTGAGCAGGAGTAATTTTAACAACACCTGTACCCTTAGTCATATCAGCATGCTCGTCACATACAATAGGAATTTCCTTATTTAAAAGCGGAAGAATAACGTGACAGCCGTGGAGATGCTTATATCTTGGGTCGTCACCGTTAATTGCAACTGCGGTATCGCCGAGCATAGTTTCAGGACGTGTAGTTGCGAGTTCAAGCTTTTCGCCTGTTTCCTTAACTTCATAAAGAAGATGCCAGAAATTAGAGTCCTTTTCCTCATATTCAACCTCGGCATCCGAAATAGATGTATTACAATGAGGGCACCAATTTACCATACGGTTACCACGATAAATAAGGTTCTTTTCATAAAGGCCTACAAATACTTCTCTTACAGCCTTACTGCAACCCTCGTCAAGAGTGAAGCGTTCTCTGTCCCAATCGCAGGACGAGCCCATTTTTTTCAATTGTTCAATAATTCTGCCGCCGTATTGTTTTTTCCAATCCCATGCACGTTCAAGAAATTTTTCACGTCCGAGGTCATCCTTAGTAATACCCTCTTTACGCATAGCCTCAACAATCTTAGCCTCTGTTGCGATAGAAGCATGGTCGGTGCCGGGAAGCCATAATGTATCGTAGCCTGCCATTCTGTGATAACGGATAAGAATATCCTGAAGCGTATTATCAAGTGCATGGCCCATATGAAGCTGGCCGGTAATATTAGGAGGCGGAATAACTATTGTATAAGTCTTTTTGCCTTTTTCTCTTTTAGCGTGAAAATACTTTTTATCACACCAAAACTGATAGGTACGGTCCTCAACCTCGCTTGGGTCGTACTGCTTTGCAAGTTCTTTTGCCATAACGTTCTCCTTTATAATATGGTATAATTTTATAAAAAAATAGCTTCCGCCTCAAATTGAGACGAAAGCGAAAAATTCCGTGGTACCACTCAAATTGCATTAATTAAACATAATGCCACTCAAATCCTTAACGCAGATATACGGGCAAGACTACTTAGTTTCACCTTGCCGGCTCAAAAGCTACCTTCACCTACCGCATCTGCACTCTTCCACCAAACGAGCACTCTCTGAAAGAATAAGCAAGCTACTCCTCTTTTTCACAGCCGTTACAATATGCAAATATATTAGCAAAAAAAGTAATAAATGTCAAGCAGTGCATATAAAAAACGGATAAGGAAAATCCCTATCCGTTTTATTCTATCCTAAAAAATATTATCTATCCTCACGGAAGTATGAAAGACCGAGCGATGCAGGTGGCTGGTCCTCCCTCTTCTTTCTTACACTTACGATTACAAGAACAATTATAGTTACAATGTAAGGAAGCATTTTGAAAAGTTCCTGAGTGCTCATTTTAAGGCCGGGAATAAAGAGGTAAACAATATAAAGTCCACCAAAAAGAATTGAACCTAAAATACCGAAATCAGGCTTCCAAATTGCAAAGATAACAAGTGCGATTGCAAGCCATCCTCTGTCGCCGAAGCCCTCGTTTGACCAAACACCGTTAGCATAATCCATTACATAAAACAGACCGCCGATACCTGCGATAACGCTGCCGATTGAGGTAGCAAGATATTTAGACTTAGAAACGTCAATACCTGCTGCATCTGCTGTTGCAGGATTTTCACCTACAGCACGAAGATGAAGTCCGCCACGTGTTTTCTTAAGGAAGAACGCAACCAAAAGAGCAATTACAATAGCAGCGTAGGTTAAAAAACCATAGTCGAGGAATATTTTTCCAAACCAACCGGTAGTTGAAGCGATAGGAAGTTTTTTAGTGAAAAATGCACTTGTTCTTGTAAGGGCAACAGACGGAATATCACTTCCTGTAATTTTAACAAGTGATGAGCCGAAGAAGTTACCGAAACCGACACCGAAAGTCGTAATTGCAAGACCGGTTACATTTTGATTTGCACGAAGAGTTACCGTTAAGAAGCAGTAAATAAGGCCTGTTAAAAGAGAGCCGATGATTGTGCAAAGAAGCGGAATTAAAACTGCAAGGAACGGGTTAAGGTCATTTGCGCCCATTGACTCCTCATAAAGAAAAGCACCGATAACACCGCTGATACCGCCGACATACATAATACCCGGAATACCGAGGTTAAGGTTACCTGACTTTTCAGTAAGGATTTCACCTGTCGAACCGTAAAGAAGCGGAATACCCTGCATAATCGCACGTTGGATAAAAGTAATTAATGTAGTCATATTATTTACCCTCCTTATGCGCTTTGCGGAAATTAATCTTATAGTTAATAAAGAACTCACTGCCGATAATAAAGAAAAGGATTATGCCGGTAATGATTTCACTGAATGATTCATTAAGTCTGTATACGGTTGCAATCTCTGTTGCACCCTTATCAAAAAACACAAGCAAAAGAGAAGTAAGCACCATATAAATAGGGTTAAACTTAGCAAGCCAAGATACCATAATAGCAGTAAATCCCCTGTTATCTGCAGTAGTGGTTGTGATAGTATGGTCAGTACCACCTACAAGGAGAAGACCTGCGATACCGCACATTGCGCCTGAAAGGAGCATTGTTCTGATAATTACCTTCTTAACATTAATGCCGATATATTTAGCGGTATTTTCACTTTCACCTACAACAGAAAGTTCATAGCCGTGCTTGCTGTATTTAAGATAAATATACATAAAGATTGTGAGTGCAAGAACAATAAGAATATTAAGCAAATATTCTTGATTTCCAAGCTGAGGCAACCATCCGGCGTGGCTCATTTGGTTAATAATACCTATCTTACCCGAACCTTTAGGAACTTCCCACACCATAACAAAGTATGATACAAGCTGAATACCTACATAGTTCATCATAAGGGTAAAGAGCGTTTCATTAGTATTAAACTGAGCCTTAAAGATAGCAGGTATAACAGCCCAAATTGCACCTGCAAGCATACTTGATATAATCATTACGATAATAAGAAGCGCATTAGGAATTTTACCGCCGAGGCAAATCATACAAGCCGCAGTAGCAAGACCGCCGACAAGCACCTGGCCCTCACCGCCGATATTCCAAAATCGCATCTTAAATGCCGGTGTCAACGCAAGCGCAACGCAAAGAAGAATTGCAAGGCTTTGGAGAAGATTCCAAACACGTCTTGAAGTACCAAACGCACCGTCAACCATAGTGGCATAAACGCTGATAGGGTTTTGATGGGTTAAAAGCATTGTTACAGCACCGCTTACGATAAGAGCGGCAAGAATTGAGACAAGGCGAATAAGCCATGAATAATACCAAGGCATAGACGCTCTCTTGCTTATATGAAAGAGGGGCTCGTGAACCTTTTGTTTATTGCTCATATTATGAATCCTCCCTTTCTGTCTTAGTCATTAATAATCCGATTTCCTCTTTAGTAGCATTTCTGCCGTCGAGCATACCGGTAATTTTACCTGAATTTATAACCATAATTCTGTCGCAAAGTTCAACAAGAACGTCAAGGTCCTCGCCTACAAATACAACGGCAACGCCGTTTTCCTTTTGCTTTGTGAGAAGATTATAAATTGTGTAAGAAGAGTTAATATCAAGACCTCTTACAGGGTAAGCCGCCATAAGTACCTTAGGATTTGCGGCAATCTCACGGCCTACAAGTACCTTTTGAACGTTACCGCCCGAAAGACGTCTTACAGGAGTGGTAGCGCCCGGTGTAACTACCTCAAGGCTTTCAATAATTTTTTCGGCAAGTTTCTTAGGATTTTTTCTGTCAAGAAAAGCGGAATTGCCCTTCTTATATGAACGAAGCATCATATTATCGATAATGTCCATATTTCCTACAAGGCCCATACCGAGTCTATCCTCAGGAACAAACGAAAGCCTTACGCCGAGTTCTTTAATTTGAGTAGGGGTTTTAGCCTTAAGGTCCACCGTTTCGCCCTCAGGGGAATGATAAAAAATCTCACCGCTTTCAGGCTTTTGAAGACCTGCTATGGTTTCAAGCAGTTCTCTTTGACCGCTTCCGGCAATACCGGCGATGCCGAGAATTTCACCGCTTCTGATATCAAATGAAATATCATCAACAGCCTTAACTCCCTCTGCATTAAGAGTAGTTACATTTTTAAGTTCAATTCTGTTTTGCGGATTAACAGGAGCCGTTCTTTCTATATTAAGTGATACCTTTTTACCAACCATCATTTCGGTAAGCGATTGCTCGGTAGCAGATTTAGTATCCACAGTTCCGATATATTCGCCCTTACGCAAAACCGCAACTCTGTCGGTAAGCGACATAACCTCGTGGAGCTTATGTGTAATTATAATAATTGATTTTCCGTCTTTTTTCATACGACGTAAAACATCAAACAATTTTTCAGTTTCTTGAGGTGTAAGAACAGCGGTAGGCTCGTCAAGAATAAGAGTCTGCGCACCTCTGTAAAGCACCTTAACAATTTCAACAGTCTGCTTTTCAGAAACAGACATTTCATAAACCTTGCTGTCAAGATTAATATCAAAACCGTATTTATCGGTAATTTCTTTTACACGTTGTTCAGCTTTCTTTAAGCTGTATTTTTCTTTATCTTTAATACCGAGAACTATATTCTCGGTAGCAGTAAATACATCAACAAGCTTAAAATGCTGATGTACCATACCAATGCCGTATTTAAACGCATCTTTCGGTGATTTAATAACTACTTCCTCACCGTTTACAAAAATTTGACCCTCATCAGGGAAATAAATGCCGGAAAGCATATTCATAAGAGTGGTTTTACCACTGCCATTTTCGCCCAAAATGGCTAAAATTTCACCTTTTTTAACCTGCAGATTAACGTCCTTATTAGCAACAATCTGCCCGAAAACCTTGGTGACGCCTTTTAATTCAATTGCAAAAGTATCACTCATATTTTCCTCCGCAAAAATTTAATATCACTTAAAACAATACTACCGTGACCGTACTTTTTAGGGTACGGCCACGGGTTTAATTATAAAATATAACTAAGATTTATTTAATTACATTTTTTCGTTAAGAAGCTTAATACCGTCAATCTTAACGTCAAAATATGGAGCTGAACGGAACTTTGATTCCTTGAATGCGCCATCTTTAATAACTTCTGTATCAGGTGTGTACTTATCATCTGTATCAACATCAGCCTTATAAGAATCAAGCTTTTTGCCGTCAACAGTAAATGTTGAAGTATCAAATACCTGAAGAGAACCGTCCTCAAGCTTAGCTTTAGCTTCATCAATAGCCTTCTGAGTGCCAGGAGCAGCAGCCTTTTCGTTTACATCTGTAAGAAGAACCGAATTAGTAGCAAGAGTACCTGTCCAGTCAGCATCAATCTTGTCGCCGTTCATAACAGCCTTGATTGCATATTCATAGTAAGGAGCCCAGTTAACTCTTGAAGAAACAATAAATGTGTTAGGGCAAGCGCTTACTGTTGAGCCGTTGTAAGAAACGTTAGGAACACCTGCTGTTTCGCAAGCTGTAGGAGCACCCATTGAGTCAGCATGCTGACTGATAAGCTTACAGCCGTTAGCAATAAGGGTATTTGCAGCTTCCTTTTCAGCAGCTTCATCATACCATGAACCTGTAAACTGAACTTCCATAGTAGCGCTTGGGCATACTGAACGAGCACCAAGGAAGAATGAAGTATAACCTGAAATAACCTCAGCATAGGTGTATGCGCCTACATAACCGATTTTAGCATCTTTAGCTTCAAATTTGCCGTCTTTAATCATTTGATTAAGTTTCATACCTGCAGCAATACCTGCAAGATATCTGCCTTCGTAAATTGAAGCGAATGCATTGTGATAGTTGTCAAGACCTTCGGTATGAGCTCTTGTACCTGTTGAATGGCAGAACTGAACTTCAGGATGCTTCTTAGCAACTTCAATAATGTAAGGCTCGTGACCGAAGCTGTCGGCAAAGATGATTGAGCATCCCTTGTCAACAAGGTCTAAAGCAGCCTCTGTGCATTCCTGACCTTCAGGAACATTAGTCTTGTAAATCTTGTTTTCATCAGCAATTCCGAGAGTCTTACAAGCTTCGTCAGCAGCTGTGATGAAGTTCTTATCGTAAGTTGAGTTCTCATCGTGAAGGAAAATAAATCCTACCTTCATGTCTGATGATGCAGATGCCTTAGTTGTTGTATCCTTTGTATTTGCGTCTTTTGAAGAACAACCGGCAAATACGCCTACAACAAAGAGAACTGAAAGAACAACTGCAAGAATTTTCTTTGTGAGTTTCATTTGTCTTACCTCCGTACAAATAAATCAATTTATTATAAGGTGATGACACCGAATAACCAAAACAAAAAACGATTAATCTCTGAAATAAACCTTGCCTGTTTCGTGGTCCATACTTTCAACAATAGCAAGAGATTCAACCTTAATACCGTTGCTCCTGAGTTTATCGCCGCCGTGCTGGAAACCTTTTTCAATAACAACGCCGCAACCTGCAAGTGATGCACCGCTGTCATTAACAAGTGCGATAAGACCGTTAAGCGCATTGCCGATTGCAAGAAAATCATCAACAATGAGGACCTTATCGTTTTCATCGAGAAATCGTTTTGACACAATAATATCGTATGTAGTGCCGTGAGTGAAGCTTTCAACCTTAGAGGTATACACATCACCGGCAATATTTTTAGTTTTTGTTTTCTTTGCGAAAACAAGCGGACAGCCAAATTCCTCGGCAACAAGCGCACCGATAGCTATGCCCGACGCTTCGATAGTAAGGATTTTGTTAACGCCGTCATCCTTAAACAAGCGGTGAAATTCCTTTGCGATTTCCCTCATAAACGGAATATCAATTCTGTGATTTAAAAAACCGTCTACCTTAAGAATATTGCCCTCGTAAACTTCGCCTTCATTTAATATCTTCTGCTTTAAAGAATCCATACTTTGTACCACCGAAAATAATGTTTAATAATAATGTGTGTATATATTATTACTAAATTACAAATTTTGCAACTATTCTTTTAAATTTGACACCAAATTTTAATATTTTCTTTGTTTATATTAAAAACAAGGCATATATTAGGTATGATATTTGTATATATTGCATATATGTAAAGCAAAGCGCTTTACACAAAGGTATAGACTAATCGGGAAATATATGATAATATAAGCAAGGTGATATTATGGAAAATAAAAAAATCGCAATAATTGTAAGCATATTTATAGTTATATTTTTACTTTTGGCGGGGTTAATCGGCTTAGCGGGTAAAATCCCCTTTCTTTCAAAGCCGTTAGTATTCATCTTTGCAATAATATTAGTGTTATTTGTTTTAGGATTTTTTATAATTATAAGCAAAAGGAGAAAAAAATGAAAATTCTTGTAAGTGCCTGTCTGCTTGGAGAGAACTGTAAATACAACGGTGGCAACAATAAAAATGAAAATGTTATAAAACTTGGGAAAAAGCACACATTAATTCCTATTTGTCCTGAAACTTTTGCTTGCCTGCCCACTCCGAGAGTACCAAGCGAAATCAGGAACGGCAGAGTATATTCAAAAAACGGTGAGGATTTAACCGAAGCGTTTTATGACGGAGCGGAAAAAGCCCTTTACGTTGCAGAGGAAACCGGATGTCAAACAGCAATTTTGAAAGAAAGAAGTCCGTCGTGCGGTTTCGGTAAAATATATGACGGAACGTTTTCAGGCACGCTTACATACGGCAACGGCATAGCTGCGCAAATGCTTTTTGAACACGGCATTAAGATTTATGGTGAAAGCGATATAAAAAGAATTGCTTTTTCAGACGAAGAAACGTGAAATACAAATTAATTTTTAAATTTGAATGAAATCATTTAATAACATAAGGCGCTTAACCTAATAGTAGGTTAAGCGCCTCGAATCATTTTATATTAACTTTTAAATCTTATAATTGATTAGTACATTGGTCTATACCTCGTATATTTAATGACCTATTCTAAAATACCTATATTAATTTTAAGCATTTAGATTAACTTACTAACCCATTGGACTGTACCTCGTTAAATTATTTTATAATGTAGCTTTCGCTACAGATTATCGGCAGGATAATCAAATATATACCTTTACTATTTAGTTTTTCGCACCCGATAGTAATTAACCAATTCTGCCGAATAACTATTTTAATAATCCTTCATAAAGTTTGTACCCGTAAGCAATTCCGTTTTGCTTCTGTCGATACATTAGTTTCCGTTATTTTATTGGGTTACTTCTCGGGTGCTTGTCTGACCTGGTTCTAAATCCATTGGACAAGCCTCCTTTCGTATTCTAAACAAGTTAAGCGATAGAGATTTTTGGCTTTTCCTTACCTCAAGTCCTTTCACTCTCAAGCCTCTGTGTCTATCTCTTTTGTTCATCTACATAATAGCACGCTTATTGTTAATTGTCAATAGTTTTTTTATATTTTTTTGTATTTTTTTAGTAATATTAAACAATTGTTAAATCTTTGTCTATACTATTGACTAAACAAGAAAAAGTATATATAATATTATAGGTAATTTGATTTAGGAGGTTAATTTATGGCTGAAAACGAAGAATATTATGAGCCTGACATTATCAGCGTAACTGATGATGACGGCAACGAGCTTCTTTTTGAACTATTGGAAAGATATGAAACTGACAACGATGTTTATGTTGCCATTACAAAATATAATGAGACTGACGAGGACATTGTTGACGGCGACTATGAGGTAATCACCCTCAAGGTTGAAACTGACGACAATGGCGACGAATATCTTGTTGAAATTGAAGATGAAATGGAATACGAGCAAATTTCCGATATACTTATGCAAAAGATTGAGGAAAAATTTGACGTTGAATATTTTGAGCCGGAGCAGTAATAATAATTTATAGAATCTGCCCTTCTCGACAACCGTCAGCTTTAGTAACCCGAACACGTTTTTTTAGGGATTTGACTTCTTTGAAACGGGAATGCAGACCTCCCTTATTTATAAGGACGTTGGTAGCACAAAGTGATGAGAGCATAACCCACCTGCTAAGAGAGCAGGTTATTGTCAGCAGGCGGCGGCTGGGTGGATTTTTATATAGAAAAAGAAGCGAAAGTTTTCATGCTTTCGCTTCTTTTTTTATTTATTATTCTTTAGGTTTCATTGCATTGTATGAGGTTAAAACCGCTTCGTCCGAAATATTACATCCAAGGTCATAAATAGGAATTTTTGAAAAAATCTGTTCAAGCACATCAAAAAGCTTTTCCATATTTACCGCATCAAGCTTACGAACGGTTTGAGAAAAAATATTAAAAACAGCTTTACTTGTTTCAGCCTTCTTTATCCAATTGTTTTCGCTTCTTTGAAGAAAGCAAATTCCGGCAAGTTCAACCACTTGAGGTGTTGAATAGTCATACTTACCACTCCAAGGAGTGCCACAGGCATAAACCTTACCGTCGATAAGCCTGATAGCCGGTTTATCATCGTTGAGCATATATGCCCTGTTGCCGAAATGCTTAAGCCAAAGCTCGGTATGGGTTGACTTGCCTGTACCGCTGTCGGCAGAAAAAGCATAAGCCACATTATCAACAACTATGCAAGAAGAATGAAGCAAAAAGCCGTTATACTTAATAAGTTGCGTATAAAAGTCAGAACCCGTAAGCATATATTCCCAATCATCCTGAACAAGTTCGGGATGCGCTTTCATAGCGTTTTGCACTCTTTTTTCATCAACATTAATTGTTATATCAATATTTTTTTCTTCCTGATTTTTTGCAAGATAAGGAATTGCCTGTTTTTTTGTTCTGCCTTTTTCGTTCTTTATTTCTACTTTAAGATTTGCGATATCATAAATCATATTTTCACCTTAATAATTTATTCCTACAACAATAAAAAGTATAACTTAATAATCAATTTACGTCAAGTGACAAAATGCGGGCTTTAGAAAAAGTGTTCTTGACATTATAGAACATTTGTTTTATCATATAGTCATTAGAACAAGTGTTCTAATATTTTAAATATCAAGGACAATTATATTATGGAAAAACAAATACTTCATATTGACTGCAACAAATTTTATGCAAGTGTAGAATGTCTTTTACATCCCGAATTAAAAGGAAAGCCGGTTGCAGTAGGAGGAAACGAGGAAAGCAGGCACGGAATTATACTTACAAAAAACGAAATCGCTTCAAAATACGGCCTTGTTGTTGGCGAGCCGTTATGGAAAGCGAAGCAAAAGTGCAGAAATTTAATAATCGTACCACCAAACTTTCCTGTTTACATTGAATTTTCAAAAAAAGTAAGAAAAATTTTAGAAGATTATACAGATTTGATAGAACCGTTCGGTCTTGACGAAAGCTGGATTGACGTCACGGGTGATTGGTTTAAAAACGGACGGGAAATCGGCTTTGAAATAAAAGAGAGAATAAGAAAAGAAATAGGAATTACCGTAAGTGTGGGCGTAAGCTATAACAAGGTGTTTGCAAAGCTTGGCTCAGACTACAAAAAGCCGAATGCCATGACTGTCATAACAAAAAAGAATTACCAAAAAATTGTTTGGCCGCTTAAATGCAGCGATATGATTATGGTCGGTCCCGCAACGACTAAAAAGCTTAATAATTACGGAATATACACAATAGGCGACATTGCAAAAAGCGATGAGAAATTTATAAAAAGCATACTCGGCAAAAACGGAATTTTGCTAAGGCAATATGCACGTGGAGAGGATAAAACTCCTGTCCGTCACAAGGACATTGAGCGTGATATAAAAAGCATAGGAAACGCAACAACCACGCCGAGAGATTTGGTGAACAACAATGATGTGAAAATAATATTTACCGTTTTGGCGGAAAGTGTTTCAAGACGAATGAGAAATCTAGGTTTAAAAGGAACCACCCTTTCAATCTACGTCAGGGACAAAAAACTCGGCAGCTTTGCAAGGCAATGCAAATTAGAAAGCGCAACAAACGTAAGCGGTGAAATTATCAAAAGTGCAATGGCTTTATTTGTTATAAACTATGATTGGAAAATGCCGATAAGAAGTTTAGGCTTAAGCGTTACGGATTTTGATTTTGATTATTGTTCGCAATTTGATTTTTCAAAAACGGTTGAAAAAAGAGAAAAGCTTGAAAAAATCGACACCGCCATTGACGCTTTAAAAGATAGATACGGAAACTACTGCATCGGACGTGGAACGGTATTATTTGATACAAAGCTTTCGCATTTCAGCCCATATGACGATCACAACATTCACCCTGTATCGCCGCTTTAATGGTAAAACTTGCTTTGGAATAATTTATGATTTTTGTTTGCAATTTTCTTTTTTGTTTGATATAATCACCTCGCACATTAGGTGTGAAATTAATTTTAGGAGTTGTTATAAATGATTAGAAGAATCATTCATATAGACGAAAGCAAATGCAACGGCTGCGGTGCTTGCGCAAATGCGTGCCATGAGGGTGCAATAGGAATGGTAAACGGCAAAGCTAAACTTTTGAGAGATGACTATTGCGACGGACTCGGTGATTGCTTGCCCACATGCCCTACCGGTGCTATCACCTTTGTTGAAAGAGAAGCGCTTGAATATGACAGAGAAGCAGTTGAAAAGAATATGAAAGCAAAGGCAGAAAAGAAGGAAGTATTCCACGGTTGTCCGTCAAGCAGAATGCATACCTTTAACAGAACGTCCGAAAGCATTGAGCAAATGCCTGCAGTCAACAAATCACAGCTCGGTCAATGGCCGTGTCAAATTAAGCTTGTGCCGATTAATGCGCCGTATTTTAACAATGCAGAGCTGCTTATTGCGGCAGACTGCACGGCTTACGCTTACGCAAATATGCATAATGAATTTATGCGTGGTAAAATTACAGTTATCGGCTGTCCTAAGCTTGACGATATAGATTACAGCGAAAAGCTGACAGAAATTATCAGGCAAAACGATATTAAAAGCGTTACGATTGTCCGTATGGAAGTTCCTTGCTGCGGCGGTCTTGAACATGCGGCAAAAGAAGCAATCAAAAAAAGCGGAAAATTCTTACCGTGGCAAGTTGTAACAATCAGCATCGATGGCAAAAAGCTTTAAATCAAAAAAAGTTAATATATATAAAAAAATCACCGTGAAAGAAACGGTGATTTTTTTCTTTAGGTAAAAACACATCAACATATCAATATGAAATTTCGATTTTATTTATGCCGTAATTTGATTTAAACTTTTGCACGCCCTTATTTGGAACATATATTTGCGTTTCGGCAAGAACATAATCATCAGAAACCTTATATTCCATAAAGAATTTTCTTTCGTTAGAATCGGTACGATAGCTTATTATATCGCCGCAAACGGCAATGGGATACGGTCTGTTCATTAAACGGACAAATTCGTCATTTTCAAAATAATAATTCCAATAAAGGCTTGACCATTGATTTTGCTCTATCAATGAATAAACAAAATCAATATGAGAAAACCAATCCGTTTTCTTCGGGCATAATCCTCCCCACTCACCCATTACTACAGGCACGTTCATATTAAGCTGATTTTTTCTTACATTATCAAAAATATACCGAACTCGCTCATTACTTGAATGCTTGTTATAAAGCGGCGAATCTATAAACAAATCATAGACGTGGGGAGAATAAATCGAATTATCGGGTGATTCAATACTAAAAGGAATACCGAGGTTTGAATAATAGCTATGTTCAAAAAAGTCAAAGCCGTTTTTGCACGAACATTGAGAAGTAATTTTATTAATAAATGGCTGATAATATTTTTCGTCAAATTCTTTAACATATTTCTGTGCGCCGTCAATCACCTTATCAAATGCGCTATAATCATCTAAATTTTTCAAAAGCAGCTTCAATCGTCCAACGGTTTTAATTTTAAAAAACACAGCCAAAGCCATTCTAAAAAAGCTTAATCTTTCAAATTTAGTGCCAAAGTACTTTTGTGCATCAAAATCAACATTTAAGCCCTGCTTTAAAGCGTTATTTATCAAAAGGCAAAAAATCTTATTTGAATTATCGTTTATCATAGGCTCATTGAAATAATCGTACGCAAGAACATTATCAAAGCCTTTAAATTCATCATCAAGCCTTTTCCACATTGAGATAAATTCATCCTGCATACCGTTTTTGTTTCGCCAAAAATCATTAAAAGCTCTTTGAACGTCTTGCATATAAAAATAACCTTCAGCCCAAATTGCAAGCGGTTGCTTTTCTTTATAATCACGAGTTATCCATTTCGGTGCGCCGTCGCCGTACTTGCCGTTGCTGTAAAACAAGTCCTGATGAAGGTCTAAAACAATATAAATATTTCTTTTTTGACATTCATCGACAAAAAGTTTTAAATATGAAATTATTTTTTCATCAAATTGATTTTTCTTTGGCTCAAGCATTGCCCAAGTAAAGCCGAGTCTAATCAAATTCACTCCGTTTGAAGTAAGCATATCGTACTGCTCATCACGAAAGTTTTTATCATTTTCAAACTTATCAAAAAACTCATAAATCTCGTGTTGATTTTCCCTGCCCTTAAAGCAAATATTTACGCCTTTGAAAATTCGCTGACGGTTATATTCATCACGAATTGTCATATCTTTAATCGTAAATCTCATAAAAACCCCATTAAAAATAATATAAATTATCAGTTACATTAACAGTAGCATAAAGCCGACTTAAAATTAATTTTAAAAAAATCTAAACAACATTACAAAAAACAAGGGATACCGATAATAATTATCGGTATCCCTTTCAGCATATAAGTAAATATTAAACTTCCTTGCCGTTATCGAACTTTTCAAGAGCCTTAACGCTGATTGCAAAACAATCTGCAAGACCTTTAAGGTTCATATTATCATAAGTATCACGTCTTGTATGATAATAATCCTCAAGCTTATGGTTAAGGCCCGTAACACCTGTTGCACGGAAGCCTGCCTGAGCAAAAGCGGCAGAGTCGGTAGCACCTCCGAGAGGCGGAACCCAACCCTTTTTACAAGGAATATTAAGGTCAGCGGCAGATTCCATAAACAAATCCGAAACTGCCTTATCTGCTTTAACAGTACCATTGAGATCACGATAATTAGTCATAAGATATTTAGGGTCGTGAATTGTGTCGTAAGAAAGAATGATTGTAGGAACATCGTCAAACTCGCCCTTATGAGCTTCGCACCAAGCCTTAGCACCTCTGAGGCCTGCTTCCTCACTGCCTGAAAGAATAACGCCAACCTCTGTATTTTCAAGAGTAATGCCTTGGTCGTGAAGAGCCTTAAGAACAGCGATACCCATATAACATCCTGAAAGATTATCATTAGCGCCGTCAACAATCCTGTTCTTATTCCACATCCAATAAAGACCGATAAGGAAAGGAACAAAGATAAGACCCCAAAGAGCCATTTTGAAAAGTGTTACATCATGGCTAATCATACCGAATGCGCCGTATTTAACAGTTGAAATAATAGAAATAACAAGATAATAAACTGCGCCGATACCACAGATAACAGCGTGACCTTCAAATCCAACGCCGCCCAAAGCATAGTTTACCGGCCATTCCCAAGCAGCGTCAGGGTGACCGTTAAAGAATATACGGCGCTTAACTTCGCCTGAACACTTCTTTACAGCGGTTACGTTATGACCTGTTTTTTCAGGGAAAAATCTGTCAACGCATTTTTTATAAAAACCAAACTGAAGCAAAACAATTGTAAGGCCCGCTACAATAAGTATCGCCGAAACAATCGGACAGAAGAAGAAGAGAACAATTGCCGCTAAAACGAATGTGATTGTGAAATAAATCCAGCCAAAGAATGATCCGGGATTTTCCTTAAAGCTTTCAACGTCTGCTCTTTCGCAGCCGCAATCTTTTTTTAATACGTCAGCCATATACTCGCAAGCCTGCTTTTCGCCCGGTGAGCCGGGGTCACGCTTATCCATATCTTTGCAAATATGGGTAATCTCGTCGAGCATATAATCGGCATAGTCGCTTTTTTTGTCAATAATGTTTTTTAAATCCATCCTTATACCTCCTGTGTATGTTTTAATTACGCTTAGTAAAACATATTTATATTAAAGCATAAATATAATCATTCGTCAACAATTAACATAAATTTGCATAACTTTGTATTTATTTTGTAATATTCATACATCAAGTGCATTATTTAAAAATGCTTTAAGCTTATCGCTTTTTGGATTTTCAAAAAGCTGTTTAGGCTCGCCGTATTCCTCAATAACACCGTCAGCCATAAATATTACCTTATCGGAAACATTCTTTGCAAAATCCATTTCGTGAGTAACAACAATCATAGTGCTGTTGCCGGTTTTAAGGCTCTTAATAACTTTAAGAACCTCCCCTGTAAGTTCGGGGTCAAGTGCAGATGTAGGCTCATCAAAACAAAGAATATCAGGCTTAAGCATAAGCGCTCTTGCAATTGCAACACGTTGCTTTTGACCGCCCGAAAGCTGACAGGGATAATGATTAATTCTATCCTCAAGACCTACTTTTTTAATAATTTCTCTCGCCCCAACTTCAAGTTCCTCTTTAGTTCCCATTTTAAGCAAGGACGGTGCAAGAGTAAGATTTTGAAGAACGTCGTATTGAGGAAACAGATTAAAATCCTGAAAAACAAGACCAAAGTGAAGTCTTTTCTTTCTCAAATCCTTTTCCTTAATTTTTTTATCAACAACTCCGTCATAAATCATTTCGCCGTTTACGGTAATCGTACCCGATTCGGCAAATTCAAGAAAGTTTATACAACGAAGAAGCGTTGTTTTGCCTGAGCCGGATGAGCCGATAATGGAAAGCACCTCACCCTTTTGAAGGTCAAAGCTTATGCCCTTTAGTATTTCGTTTTTGCCAAAGCTTTTTTTAATATCATTAACCTCTAAAAATGCCATAAAGCCCAACCTCCTTAAGAATTAAAATAACTGAGTTTCTTTTCAATTTGACCGAAAAGAAGAGTAAGAATTCCGCAGAATACAAGATAAAATGCACCTGTGTAGAAGAGCGGCCAGAAAAGACCCGCACCTGTAATATAATCCTCACCGACACGAATAACCTCAATAATTGCAATAGTTCTTGCAAGAGATGTATCCTTAACAAGAGTAATAATTTCATTACTCATAGGCGGGACAATATTTTTAACCACCTGCAAAAGCGTAATCTTAAAGAAAATTTGCGATTTAGTCATACCGAGTACAAGACCTGCCTCCTGCTGACCCTTCGGTATACTTTCAATACCGCCACGATAAATTTCCGAAAAATAGCAAGAATAGTTAATAATAAACGCAATTAACGCCGCTTTAAAACGATAATCATTTCCGACCTGCATTCCGAAAAGAAGCCCCGGGCCGTAAAAAACGACAATAATTTGAAGCATAAGCGGAGTGCCTCGAATAATCCAAACGAGCACCTTAACAAGATATTTAAGAGGCTTAAATTTCGACATAGAGCCAAAGCTCAAAATAAGCCCCAAAGGCAAAGCGCAAAGAAGAGTGATACCGAAAAGCTTAAAGTTTATCCAAAAGCCCTTAAAAAGCTCAAGCGTTATCGCCCAAAACGATGTGTCCATACATATTTCCTCCAATAATCATAAAAAACAAAGCTGTCTATTCAGCAAATTAGGCAGAGAGCGTTTTGCGCTCTCTGCCTGATAAATATTATAATGTTTAAAATATAAGTGCCTTATTTAGCAAGGTTAACACCGTACTTTTCAGAAAGCTTGTCCATTGTTCCGTCTGTTTTAAGTTCTGCAAGAATTCTGTTTACCTCAGCAGTAAGGTCTGAACCCTTTCTGAAGCCTGCGGCATATTCCTCAGTTGTAAGAGAAATTGAATAACCGAGATTTGAAAAGTCAGTACCCTCTTTAGTCATTGAATTAGCCATTGTTGAATCAATAATACAAGCGTCTGCCGTGCCTGACTTAACCTCTTTAAGTGCATCTGACTGGGCTGAAAGAGAAACAATATTATTTGAAAGCTTCTTTGCCTCTGTTTCACCTGCAGAGCCTTTTTCAACAGCAATTGTTAAATTAGCAGCTTTGACAGCATCTTTATCTTTATACTTTGAAAGAGCATCCTTTTTCATAACAACAACTTGGCTGTTACCTGCATAAGCATCTGAAATATCACAATTTTTCTTAACCGAATCAGAAACAGTCATACCGTTCCAAATGCAGTCAATTGTGCCTGAATTAAGTTCAATAAACTTATTATCCCAATTGATAACAACAAATTCAACTTTAATGCCCATCTTATCTGCAACTGCTCTTACAAGGTCTGCATCAAAGCCGACCCACTCGTCGCTTCCTTTAACCTTATAATCGATAGGCTCATAATCTGTAATGCCAACAACGATTTTATTAGCATCCTTAACTTTATCAAGGTCTGCAACTGTTTTAGCAGTCGTATCACTCTTACTTGATGAATAAGGCACAACCTCATCATCTTTTCCTGATTTTGAGCAACCTGCAAATCCTGCTACTACACAAGCAATCATAGCAAGTGCCAAAAATACCGATAAAAATTTTTTCATTTTTAATTCCTACTTTCACGATTTTTCACATTAGCGCTTTGCCACGCTAAATCGATGATTTAATTATATCAAACGATTATCAAAAATGCAAGAACTTTTTTCGAAATTAAAGATTATATATTATTTTGCACAAATATTTGCTCATATCAGTTTTAAAAATCTTACGATATGCTGTGCATATTCGGCATAATCTACATCTTTTGAGAAATTAGCATATCTATCTTTTTGTTGAATTCCTCTTCCGTCGGTTGAGTTTTCAAAATATCTTGAATCTCGTTGACTTGACTCGGTGAGCGAACGAAATCCGCCACTTTTAGTATCGTATTTTTCGAGTACATATCCATAATACTCAATATTAACTTTGAGTAACCTAATGATTTCTTCATTGCTATATCCACGCTCCTCTGCCTTCGCAATTATTCGTGCTGATAAATTATTGTTCCATCATCATTTAACAGTCTATATATTGACGTAATAACTGGGCTTTTACTGTTTCCATTATAACAAATCAATTTAGTATTATCAATCTTACTTTCATTAATAATGACAGCCGAGTTATTAATTATTTTTCCATTTTCTTTATTGTCAAGTATTGAATAAAATTGTCTAAATTCAGCCTTACTCAACGCATTAGAAAAATTACGCCTACTATCCATATTAACATCACGAGAAAATTTTGCGTCAGTATTGTTGACATTTGAAGCATTATTTGCTATATTATCTGTGCGAGACAAGTCGTAACTATTTAAACCTCTGGGTATTTTATCCTTTGCGTTCAGTGAGACTGTCTCGTTTTTATTTTGCAAATTCATATTGTGAATATAAAATTTATTTTCTGCGACACTTTTTATTACAAAAAGTAAAACACCCTCGGCATAGTCTACATCACGAGAAAACAATTATTGACACAATCGAGCAAATTGGATATACTAATTGTAGAACCAGTAGGAGGTGTCGAAACCTCCGGGGATAAGCTCCCAGCTGGTTCTTTTTTTGCGTTTACTGCATATAATACGTCTATGGACTGTATTTCATTAGTATGTTTATTCACTATAAACGAAACAACAAACGGCATTATTGACATTTGAAGCATTATTTGCTATATTATCTGTGCGAGACAAGTCGTTGTTGTTATAACCTCTGGATATTTTATCCTTTGTGTTCAATGCGACTGTCTCGTTTTATTTTGCGTGGTAATGAAAAATATCCCTTTTCTGTTGATAAAGTTTCTTTGCTTTGAAAAAATGTTCATAACCGTCGTATTGCCATAATTGAGTGTTTCTTAAATCGTTTGAGAATCTGTCAACGTCAAGTGAAAACTTTGTATCGGTATTATTGACATTTGAAACATTATTTGCTATATTATTTGTGCGAGACAAGTCGTAACTAATATAACCTCTGGATTTTTTATCCTTTGTGTTCAGTGAGACTGTCTCGCTTTTATTTTGCAAATTCATATTGTGAATATAAAATTTATTTTCAAAATGCTTAAGTACACTTTCGGGAAGTATATCGGGAAAATAATAATTGACATAATCGAGCAAATTGGATATACTAATTGCAGAAGTAGTAAGAGCTGTGCCGTTTATCGGTCGAAACTCTGGCTCGTCAAGAGCGGCTACTTCTTTTTTTGCGTTTACTGCATATAATACGTCTATGGACTGTATTTCATTAGTATGTTTATTCACTATAAACGAAACAACAAACGGCATTATTGACATTTGAAGCATTATTTGCTATATTATCTGTGCGAGACAAGTCGTTGTTGTTATAACCTCTGGATATTTTATCCTTTGTGTTCAATGCGACTGTCTCGTTTTTATTTTGCGTGGCAAAGAAAAATATCGCTTTTCTGTTGATAAAGTTCCTTTGCTTTGGAAAAATGTTCATAACCGTCGTATTGCCATAATTGAGCGTTTCTTAAATCGTTTGAGAATCTGTCAACGTCAAGCGAAAATTTCTTGACATTATCGTAGTATTTGGATATACTGCTATTGAAGGAAACATTACCGACACTCGTCTCGGACGTTGAGGCAAGGGCTTTTGCATTTGCTGTGTCGTCGTTGTTTCCTTTGTTTTTTGTGTTTACTGCATATAGTACATCTATGGACTGTATTTCATTAGTATGTTTATTCACTATAAACGAAACAACAAACGGCATTATTGACATTTGAAGCATTATTTGCTATATTATCTGTGCGAGACAGTTCGTTGTTATTATGAGCTATGGATATTTTGTCCTATGCGTTTAATGCGACTGTCTCGTTTTTATTTTACGTGGCAAAGAAAAATATCGCTTTTCTGTTGATAAAGTTCCTTTGCTTTAAAAAAATGTTCATAACCGTCGTATTGCCATAATTGAGCGTTTCTTAATCGTTTGAGAATCTGTCAACGTCAAGCGAAAATTTTGTGTCAGTATTATTGACATTTTGCAACTTATTGAGTAAAGTATATATGGATACATTGTCGCTGAGCAAACCACTTTCGTGGCGAGGCTCAGTCTTGAACGGCAATGTATCTTTTTTATTTAAGTAATAAAAAAGTCGTCACGAACGATATGCAGTCCGTGACGACGATGGCGCAGATGTGGGGATTCGCCCATTGAAAGCTAAAGCTTTCTTCGGCACGCCCGCAGGCACCGAAACAGTCCACCGGACTGTTTCTATCCTTTGGATTGCCCTGTTCGAATCCCGTTCTTTACAACAAAAATAAAAAGCCGCAAAAGCGGCTCTTTATTTTTGGCGCAGATGTGGGGATTCGAACCCCAGAAGCCTCGTTAAAGACTTACACGATTTCCAATCGTGCTCCTTCGGCCAGCTCGGACACATCTGCATATTTAATGCTTTGATATTATAACTTATCAAAGCAAAAAAATCAATGTTTATTTTTCATTATTTTTAATTTTAAGTTCATTTGCAAAATAAAGTGAGCGTGAATCAAATGCAAAATCAATATTCATACTCTCGGCAAGAGCCTTAACGTCGCAATTGAATTTCGTTTTAAAATCGAAAAATTCAGCAAGAGGTACAATATCGGCATAAAAGAACACCTCTATATCAAGCGATGAATCGGAATAATTTACAAAATTAACACGGACATCCGTTTTATCGACCTCTTTATAAGAATTGATAAGACTTCTTAATTTGTTACAAAAAGCGTCAATTTCCTTAGCAGAATGTTTATATTCAATGCCCAAGGTTTCGTTTACAAGGCGGTGCGACATACGGGAAAGATTGATAATAGCACTGTTGGCAACCGTAGTATTAGGATAAATTTTTTGACTGCCGTCAGTCATTCTAAGCCTCGTAGTACGGATTTTAATTTCCTCAACCTGACCGACCTCATTATCAATCTTAATAAAATCATCTACCTCAAACGGCTTATCATAAATAATAATAAAGCCCGAAAGAAGATTTTCGACAGCATCCTTGCAAGCAAAAGCAACGGCAACGCCGCCGATACCCAAAGCTGCAAAAACTCTTGTAGCGCTGACACCGAACTGTTCAAGCATAAGAAGCGCCGAAATAATAACAACAATAATTTTAATCAAATTAGAAATAAAATTAACTGCGGTCTTTTTTGTTTTGGAGTCATCATCCTTTAAAACGAACGAAAAATCGCTATTGATAAAATTAATCAAAAACCAAGCGATTGAGAAAATAATTCCAAGTTTAAAAATCAGCAAAACAGGACTGCGAATTTCTCCGCTTGGGGCAATAATTTCTGTACCGATATAAATTCCTAATACTAAAACAAAGAATGATAGCGGAGTTGAAAGAGCGTCAACAAGCGCTTTTTGTGCAAGTTCGCTTTTTCTTGCCAAAGTTTTTGTGCAAAGCCAAACAACAGCCTTTGAAATTTGCTTTTTGAACACAGCAAGCAACAAAAATACTGCCAAGCCTATAATGAGTCTCAGCAGCATTTCCCTTTCGTTCTTAACACCTTCAATGGACGTTACAAGCTTTGACAGAACTTTATTTAAACTGTCACTCATAATTAACCTCTCTAAAATCAATCAAGAACCTGATAATATGCTGAAAATTTATTCAGCTTTTCTTCAAATTTATCCTTAGGCTGTTCCTTAGGAACTTCGATAGGATATTTACCCGTAAAACAACCGTCGCAATAATCAAAATCTGTATTTTCGGCAAGCTTATGGGTAGCCTCAACAGAAAGATAGCCGAGTGAATCAACGCCGATTTCCTCAGCGATTTCCTCAACAGTATCAAACTTACATGCAATAAGATTTTCCTGACTGTCAACATCGGTACCGAAGAAGCAAGGATATTTAAAAGGAGGCGATGATATTCTCATATGTACCTCTTTAGCGCCGGCTTCTCTCAAAAGGCCTACAATTCTTGCACAGGTTGTGCCACGAACAATTGAGTCATCAATCATAATTACTCGCTTGCCCTTAATATTTTCCTTAACAACATTAAGCTTGATTCTTACTGCGTCACGGCGCTGCCCTTGAGTAGGTTGAATAAAGCTTCTGCCGATATATCTGTTTTTAATAAAACCAATGCCGTAAGGAATACCGCTTGCATTTGCATAGCCGAGTGCCGCATCAAGACCCGAATCAGGAACACCGATAACAATATCCGCATCAACGGGATGTTCCTCAGCAAGGAACTTACCTGCCCTCATTCTTGCGTGCTGAACAGACGAGCCTTCAATAACCGAATCAGGACGTGCAAAGTAAATGTATTCAAATACGCAAATATGGCCTTTTTTGGTGCAATGAGTATCAATTGACTTAACACCGTCGGTACTGATTACAACAATTTCACCGGGTCTTATATCACGAACAAACTCAGCGCCCAAGGTATCAAGCGCACAGCTTTCCGACGATACAATCCAGGCGCCACCCTCTGTTTTACCGAGGCAAAGAGGACGAAAACCGTTAGGGTCACGAAAAGCAATAAGCTTTGTAGCAGTCATTACAACGCAAGAATAAGCGCCTTTAAGGGTAGGCATTATCTTTTCAATGGCCTCCTCAGTGCTCTTACTTGTAAGACGGGCTGAAACAATAGAATAAGCAATAGACTCGGTATCTGACGTGCCGTGAAAAATTCCGCCATTAAGTTCAAAGGTCTTTCTCAAATCAGGTGCATTAACAAGATTGCCGTTATGCGCAACAGCGAGATTACCCTTAATATGGCGAATAACAAGAGGCTGAATGTTATTAACATTTTTTCCGCCTGTGGTTGAATATCTTACGTGACCGATTGCCATATTGCCCGTACCGAGCGCATCAAGCTTATCGCTTGTAAATACATCCGGAACAAGACCGTCGCCTCTGTGATGCCTAAACACACCGTCATCATTTACAGCAATACCGCAACTTTCCTGCCCCCTGTGCTGAAGTGCATAAAGCGCAAGATAAGCTGACTGAGCCACATAAGTTGTTTTGTTTTCAAAAATGCCGAATACACCGCATTCCTCGTGAAGACTGTTAAACATTAACCCTACTCCCAAAAAGTATAATTTTTTCCGTTTTGCGTATTATATCACAATAAAAAACTACTTGCAATATTATAAACAAAAAAGTTGCGCCAATAGATAAAACTCAGAAAGTTTAAACCCGTATATTTTTTATATAGTGCGTCACAATCTGATTTATTTCTTTTTATTCATTCGAGCATTGTGATTATTTTCGGCAAAGCTTGAACAACGGAATACAAAACCGTAAACAAAATAACTTTTTGGCATAAACTTTTCGTCAATCCGTTTTCCTTAAGATATTTTGCAGATTTCACTATATATGTGATGTATACAATCAAAAATACTATCGTAGAAATAATAAAATACCAACCCCAAACTTCCAAATCGGGGAAAAGATATGTAGCGCTGTCAAGCATACCAAAAAACGAATCGTTATAGAAATATCTAAAAATCTCTCCTAATGAAACATCAATGAATATAAAAAACGAATAAATTGTATTCCACAAAAAAGATACAATTAAAACCACCCAACCGAGTACCTTTTTCTGCTTATCGTTCAAATTTTTCAATGTAAGCACTCCAAAAACAGTTATTATATATTATATCATTTTGAAATTTATGTTTCGACGCCTTCTTATTGCTTAAAGCATTTATTTATGTTATTATAATATTAAGTATAACTACATTTTTAGGATGATACATTATGGATGATTATTATAATCACATAAGCGATAAGCAGGCAAAACTTTATATTATTTCAATTGCAGGCGTTATAGTATCAATTGTTTTGGGAATCATTTTGTATCCCCTTTTTGCCGTAACATCGCTTGACGGAGCTTTGGGTTTCAGCGACTTTTTGTTTTACATATTTTTAAGAATTATTACGAGTTTGATTTATATAATTGCTCAAATTTTAATGATTAATAACTGCCGTGACATAAAAAAGCACGATAAAAACAATGCTGAAAAATTCATAAAAGAAACAAAGCAAATGTCTTTAAAAGTGTTTTTAATATGGTTATTATTTTTCATAATCGGTTGCGTAAGAATTTACAACATTATTTGGTGACAAAACTTTTGGGTGAGCTTATGAACAACAAGTTTAAAAAGATAAGCATATTTTTATTTATATTAACTGTAATTTGCTTTATATGCGGCCTTGGATTTTTGCTCAGCGCAGTAATAACAGCACCTTTATTTACTTTAGATTCAGGAGCAATAAATTTATTTGAATTTCTCAGCGACTACGGTTTAAAATTTATTTTAATATCCGTTTTCTATTATGCGTTTGCACTTTTGTTTATACACAGTCAAAAAAGACTTTCCGAAAGTGAAAAAGCAAGCAGTCGATTTTATATAATCAGCAAAAAGGCAAATAAATTTCTTATAGTAATTTACACTTTAATAATGATTTTAATCTTGATTTATATTTACAGCATTTCATAAAAACAGCGAGCCGAATCTTAATTGATTCGGCTCGTTCAGCGTGTAGAAAAAGTCCAATTACAAATTTCTACACGCTGTAAGACTTCGAG
>OLNE01000609.1_pt1 | contig 32084 bp, 29 predicted proteins | sample 1672431 | NCBI WGS metagenome assembly OLNE01 (sample SAMEA3136685, study PRJEB25190) | human gut metagenome | reverse complement strand
GAAACTGTGCAAAACATCAGAGAGCTCTGACTGTTGCTGTTAAGAGAGCACGTCACCTTTCACTGATGCCATATGTTCAGGACTAATCCGGACAGTTTGGTAAAGTAGAATCTGAAGAGTCGTATCTGAGAAGCAAGATGCTTTTCTGATACGGCTCTTTTTGTATCTTGTTTGTTTTCTTTACAATAATATGGCAAAAATTTCGGAAATCTGCTATAATAAAAGGCAGCGCTTAAACAACAACTAAGAAAAAGAATGGTAAAGAATATTATGAGTGGAAAGTTAAAATTAAAAGGCCATCTGAAACATTTAGCTCGCTGGCCGCTGTATCTGTCCGTTCTGTTGGTTGTGTTAAATATTCTGGTATATGTGATCAATATTAAGGCAGGTATTGTTGTTACAATGGGAAACGTGCTTTACATTGTGATAGCAATTGGCCTAGCTTTATATCACAGGCCGCTGATATTCAATGATCTGATTGCTTTTGCCAGCCAGTATGAGTCTCTTGAAAATAGAGTACTTGAGGAACTGGCTCTTCCATATGCAGTTATGGATATGCAGGGGAGAATGATCTGGTCCAACAGAATGTTTTCTCAGCTGACGGGAAAGGATCCTTTTTACAGGAAGAATGTCAGTACAATTTTTCCGGATATTACGGCAAACAGACTTCCCGGACATGATGGGAAAGATACTACGGAGATAAGTACACAATTTGGAGATCGAATATATCGGATTTCGATGCAGAAAATCATGTTGGGAGAATCTATGGCACCATCGAAACTACTGATGGATGTCTCGGAAACGACAAGTCTCATCGTTATGTATCTGTATGATGAAACCGAGCTGAAAGAATATATGCAGGCAATTGAAGACGATAAACTTGTCGTTGCACTGGCATATCTGGACAATTATGAAGAGGCACTGGAAAGTGTTGAGGATGTTCGAAGATCTCTTCTGATTGCACTGATCGACCGTAAGATCACGAAATATTTTTCTAATTATGATGGCCTGGTTCGAAAACTTGAAAAGGATAAATATTTCCTGATTATGAGACAGAGTTCTCTGGAAACTCTTAAAGAACAGAAATTTCATATTCTCGAAGAAGTAAAGACGGTCAATATTGGTAACGATATGACTGTAACTTTAAGTATCGGAATTGGTCTGAATGCACCTACCTATCTTCAGAACTATGAATATTCTCGTATCGCGATTGAAATGGCACTTGGTCGAGGTGGTGACCAGGTTGTTATAAAGAATGGTGATAATATCACTTATTATGGTGGTAAAGCTCAGCAAATGGAGAAAACCACACGAGTTAAGGCCAGGGTTAAAGCGCAGGCACTGAAGGAATTTATGAGTACCAAAGAACGTGTTGTTGTTATGGGACATAAGATTACAGATGTAGATGCGCTGGGAGCTGCAATAGGTATTTATCGTGCCGGTAAGACACTGGGTAAACCGGTCCATATTGTGGTAAATGATCCGTCCACATCTATCAGACCGCTTATGGCGGGGTATATAAATAATCCTGATTATGAACCGTCCATGTTTATTGATCGAGATCAGGCAATGGAACTGGTAGATAATAATACGGTCGTAGTCGTTGTGGATACTAATAAGCCGAGTTATACAGAATGTGAAGAACTTTTGTATATGACAAAGACGATAGTTGTACTTGACCATCATCGAAGAGGCAATGAGGTTATTCAAAATGCAGTGCTTTCATATGTAGAGCCGTATGCTTCATCTACATGTGAGATGGTTGCAGAAATTCTGCAGTATTTTTCAGATGATCTTCGTCTGCGTAATATTGAAGCGGACTGTATCTATGCAGGTATTATGATTGATACCAATAACTTTATCACAAGAGCCGGTGTACGTACATTTGAGGCAGCTGCGTTCCTGCGTCGTTCGGGAGCAGATATGACCAGAGTACGTAAGATGCTCCGTGATAATATTGACTCTTACAAGGCAAGGGCTGAAGCAGTGCGTACAGCTGAAATCTACAGAGGCTGTTTTGCAATTGCGAAGTGTCCAAGCGAAGGGCTGGAAAGTCCGACAGTAGTTGGAGCACAGGCGGCAAATGAATTGCTGAATATTGCCGGAGTTAAAGCTTCTTTTGTGCTGACTACATACAACAAAGAAGTGTATGTCAGTGCCCGTGCGATTGATGAAGTCAATGTTCAGGTAATGATGGAGAAACTTGGCGGCGGTGGACATATCAATATCGCCGGTGCGCAGGTAAAACGTCCTATTGATGAAGTGCAGCATATGTTGGAAGAAATTATAGATGAATTATATCAGGAGGAAAGTGGTCAGAAATGAAAGTGATTTTATTAGAAGATGTAAAATCCCTCGGAAAAAAAGGGGCAATTGTAAATGTAAGTGATGGTTATGCGAGAAATATGATTCTTCCGAAGAAACTTGGATTAGAGGCTACCCCGAAGAATCTTAATGATCTGAAACTCCAGAAAGCGAATGCAGAAAAGGTTGCTCAGGAAAATCTGGAAGCAGCACAGGCATTTGCAAAGGATCTTGAAACAAAAGAAATTATTCTTACTTTAAAAGTAGGAGAGGGTGGAAGAACTTTTGGTTCCGTTTCATCTAAAGAAATTTCTGAAGCTGCAAAAGCACAGCTCAATCTGGATATTGATAAGAAAAAACTTCAGCTTCCGAGTCCAATCAGAAATCTTGGTGTAACACAGGTTCCGGTAAAACTGCATCCTAAAGTAACCGGAAGTCTGAAAGTATGGATTAAAGAAGCGTAAGTGAGGAGACTTTTTTATGGAAGAAGCGCTGATAAAAAGAATACCGCCTCATAGTATAGAGGCTGAGCAGTCTGTCATCGGCGCAATGCTCCTTGACAGGGATGCAATTTTAATCGCATCGGAAATTCTGACGAGTGATGATTTTTATCAAAATCAATATGGAATTATTTTCGATGCAATGGTAGAGCTTTGCAATGAAGGTAAGCCGGTAGATCTGATCACATTGCAGAATCGTCTGAAAGAAAAGGATCTTCCGCCGGATATCAGCAGTATGGAATATGTACGAGAACTGATCGAGGCGGTTCCTACTTCAGCTAATGTGAAATATTATGCCAACATTGTAAGTGAGAAAGCAATGCTCAGACGTCTGATTAAAGCAACAGAAGATGTAGCAAATACCTGTTATCTTGAAAAAGAAAGTACAGAGATGATTCTGGAAGAATCAGAAAAAAAACTGTTTAATATTTTGCAGAGAAGTGTTGGTGGAGATTATGTACCAATTCAGCAGGTAGTTCTGAATGCAATCAATAATATTGAAAAGGCATCAAAACTGAAAGGCAGTGTTACGGGTATTCCGACAGGATTTATTGATCTGGATTATAAAACATCCGGTATGCATCCATCAGACCTGGTATTGATTGCAGCACGTCCGTCCATGGGAAAAACAGCATTTGTTTTGAATATAGCACAGTATATGGCTTTTCGTAAGGATGTTACGGTTGCAATATTCAGTCTGGAAATGTCAAAGGAACAGCTTGTCAACCGTCTGCTGGCAATGGAATCTCATGTGGATTCTCAGAATATGCGTACAGGTAATCTGAAGGATGAAGATTGGACTAAACTGGTAGAAGGTGCTGATATTATTGGACGTTCCAATCTGATCATAGATGATACTCCGGGTATCAGCATTGCAGAGATGCGTTCCAAGTGTCGAAAATATAAACTGGAGCATAATCTTGGAATTATTATGATTGATTACCTTCAGCTTATGAGCGGCAGCGGTAAGAGTGATTCGCGTCAGCAGGAAATCTCTGACATATCCCGTTCTCTTAAAGCTCTGGCCAGAGAACTGGGAGTACCGGTTATAGCGTTGTCGCAGCTGAGTCGTGCAGTAGAACAGAGACCGGATCACAGACCGATGCTTTCAGATCTTCGAGAATCCGGGGCAATTGAGCAGGATGCGGATGTTGTTATGTTTCTTTATCGTGATGACTATTATCATAAGGATACAGAAAAAAAAGATATTGCGGAAGTAATTATTGCCAAGCAGAGAAATGGTCCGATTGGAACAATTGAACTGGTATGGCTCCCAAGATATACACAGTTTGTGAATATGAAAAAATAAGCAAAACGTACAGGCATGAGAACGAAGGCACAGAACCTTCGTTTTTATGTCTGTTTTTGCAATTTACAGAAAAGTTGTGTCAAATGTTTTTTATTGAATTTATAAGGAATGCTGATTATAATTATAGATAGTGAAGTTCATAAGGAGGTGCATGATGGAAACACGATACACAGTCAGGCAGGCGGTAGATATGACTGGAGTCAAATCGTATGTTCTGAGGTACTGGGAAGAGGAGCTGGAACTCCAGATCTCCAGAAATGAATTGGGACACCGTTATTACACCGGATATGATATTCAGCTTCTCCTGAATATTAAAGAACTTAAGATGCGAGGATTACATCTGCATGCAATCAAGAATCTGCTTCCTCAGATTGCAGCAACCATAACAGGTTTTGGAGAAAATACGGCTACATTGCTTAAAGATGATATTATAGAGACTGGTACGGTAATCAGAGATACGGAGAGTGTTTTGGAAGAGGAAGATAAAACGAGTGATAAAATTGCAGAGTTTCAGATAATACTTGAAAGACTGATCACACAGGAACTTCGCTTTCAAAACGAAGATGAAGAACGTTGTCGTTCTCTGGATTATGCGATACGCAGACAACAGCTGGCTCGAAAGGAAGCTGCCGCTGCCACTGAAAAAGGGCAGAAACGGAAACGAAAAAAGACATAAAAATAAATGAAAAAGCTGCAGCAAATTGCCGCAGCTTTTTGTGATTCAGTTTAGAATGAAAATTATTCAGCTGGATGAATAGCTTCTGTTGGACATGCATCAGCGCATGTTCCGCAGTCAAGGCAAGCATCAGCATCGATTTCGAAATGCTCTGCACCTTCAGAGATTGCATCAGCTGGACATTCAGCTGCGCATGTTCCACAGCTTACACATTCGTCAGAAATTACATATGCCATTATAGTATCCTCCTTTATTCTCGTTAGTACCCTTACAGGTTCTATATCGTTATTCTAATATATATCTTTATGGATTACAAGTATAAAATTGTGAACAAATTATATTTCGGGTTGATTCCTGCTAACCTTTATATTATAATAAATAATATTTGGGAATCATAATGATATATAAAAAAGGAGGAAGTTATAATGGCAAAGGTTACAAAAGATATGCTGATTGGCCAGTTGCTTGTTTTAGATCCTAACATCGCACCAATTCTTATGAGAGCCGGTATGCATTGCATCGGATGCCCATCTTCACAGATGGAATCTCTGGAAGAAGCTGCTATGGTTCATGGAATGGATGTAGACGTTCTGGTTCAGCAGATCAATGATTTTCTTGGAGAATAATTTGTTTTTATAAAAAAGACTGGCTCAGTTAGAGTCAGTCTTTTTGCGCTTAAGTCATGGTTTATTAAATTTGTGTAAGTTGCTGAAGTGCTCTGATGGAAATCAGCTCTCCGTGTTCTCTCAGGTGTGCTTCGCCGGCTGCTGAAAATGCTTTGCCGCTTCCATATTCAGAAAGAATATTGCAGACTTTGTTAAACTCTTCAGGTGAATATTCGGACTGATGAAGAATCAGCTGATATTTACCATCTGAAGAATCTTTGTATAGAGAATTTTCACCAGTGAAAAATCCATTCAGACCATGTGCAGCAGCAATAACATCGTCCAGATGATAGAAACTGAAAAGGCGAATCAGATCAACAGAAGGTGTGTCGGAAGGAGATGCAGATTTATCTGTGCTTTCTTTCTGAGCATTCTGTTTACGTGTATTTCCTTTTATTTTAGATTCGTAGATTTTCTGGAAAATATCTATAATGTTATCGGCGCCATCGAGCTGAAGTGGTTCTGTCTGGACTTTATCTTTATATGGGGAAAATTTGGAAAAACGGGTATCCAGTTCTTCGGGATCTTCTACCTTAGTTACAATGAGAATGACACTGTCCAGATTGACCGGAATGGCCTCAATCATAAGAGGAATATTGTCGGCTTCAAAACCAAACTGTATCTGAGCCTGCTGCATCATGTCACGAAAAAGCTTTTTTGCCTTTTCTGAACCATAGGCCAGCTCTTTCAGATTAACCTGATGACTTTCAAGATCTTCTCTGGTTAAAGTACAACGAATCTGGTTGTCATTGATTTTTTCTATTTTCATTATGATCACATCCTATTCTTGTGAACCTGTCTTTGCTATATTAAAATATGCAGTTGTCAGGAAGACTGACAGGTATATAGTCCATGACTAGCATTATCAGCAGAACAATATTTCAGTAATAAAGTATCTCTGCTTAATATGACATATTATATACCAGATACATAGACAATGTAAAGAAATAGAACCAGTCTATTTCTAAAATATTTAGAAATTAATTGGGAAATTTTATATAAAATGCTAAAAAAGCTTGAATATGAAAAGAAACTCTGTATAATGAGGAATAAGAAAAAATATTCATCATATAGCTGAAAAACAGATTGATATTACAGACTTACATAATACATTTTTTCAGTATCATTGCCATTCTATACATATCATGCAGCATTCTTGCTGTGGCAGTGAAAATCCCACCATACGATTAAATTCAATTATATCGAGGAGTGTTTTTTCTTGAACCTATCAGGTGTTTTCTAAAATTATTTTTAAGGAAAGGAGGATAGAGTACACGAAATATGTCACACAACAAGTGCAGGAAAAAGTACATGAAACCATTAAAGGACGAATTGAAAGATTATCGTAAACAGGGAATCAGGCTTTTTCTGAACGGGGATCCCAGTACACCAAAAGACATTGCGAAAGCCTGTATGATCGCAGAACATGGTGGCTATATGCGGGATTATACGGAAGATGAAAATGGAAAGATTGCAAAAGTAAATTTTGATTTTATAAAAGAAAATCAGGAGGCATAGACAGGCTGATTATTTTTACAGGATCTTTTTTCAGATACACAGGACAAAACAGTGATTTTCCGGCACAAGTGCAGTTTCCCCTCTCGTACTTAACCAGGCCGGAAAATCCTGATAATTTTATCAGGTAAATAATAAAACGTATTTTAACAATTAAATAATACATTATACAATAAAAACATGATATAATAATACAGGATATATAAAATAACCACAGATTTTTATCTGAGATTAAAGGGAGAAACCGATGATGCATCAGGCAAAAAAACAAAAGAAAAATCGAAATATGCCTGTCGTAATTGTCTGTATATTGGCTTTTGTACTGGCAATTATAGGGCTGGGGACACATTTTATAAAAAAATATATTCCTACAAAAGAGAGGATGAATCTGACAGAGTATTATGGTCAGCCTGGAGATGGAGAGATGGCGGTCATTCTCGGAAGCAATATTATGGAAGAACGGGCACTGATGTCCGGTGATCAGATATATCTTCCTCTTGATATGGTAAACACTTATCTGAATCAGAGATATTATTGGGATAGTGCAGATAATCAGATACTTTATGCCACACCATCGGAACTGCAGTATTATCCGGCTTCAGAATCAGGAGATGGAGATGTATGGCTGAAAGATGGTACAGTATATCTGAGACTTGGACTTGTACAGAAATTTACGGATCTGGATGCATATGTATATGAAAATCCGAGCAGAGTAGCTATTCAGTATCAATTTTCAGGTGTAAAGACAACCGTTGTTTCAGGAGATACAAGTATCCGGTACAGGGGTGGAATCAAATCACCGATTCTTACAGATGTGAACAAAGGAGATACACTTCTTTTTCTGGAAGAAATGGAAGATTGGGCAAAAGTTGCTACCATGGACGGATATATCGGATATATACAAAAGGACAAAATCTCATCGGCAGAAACACAGGATTTCGAGAGAAGCTTTCAGAAAGAAGAATATACATATCTTACCATGGATTCCAAAGTAAATATGAGCTGGCATCAGGTGACAAGTCAAGAGGCAAACGCTTATCTGCCGGATGCGATCGCAAATATCAGTGGTGTGAATGTAATTTCACCGACATGGTATTATATACAGGATACATCTGGAAATATTGGAAATATTGCTTCAGCAGATTATGTAGCACAGGCACATGAAAAGGGGCTGAAAGTATGGGGGCTGATTGATAATTTTACAGCAGAAGTCAGTACGACAGAGACACTGTCGCAGTTGTCTTCCAGACAGAATATTATTCAGCAGCTGATCCAGTCCGCAACATCCATAGGAATGGATGGTATCAATGTTGATTTTGAAACATTAAGCGAAGATGCCGGTCCGCATTTCCTGGAATTTTTAAGAGAGCTTTCGATAGAATGTCATAAGAACAATCTGGTACTTTCGGTTGATAACCCGGTTCCGGAAGATTTTACCAGTCATTATGACCGTAGTGAGCAGGGAGCAGTAGTAGATTATATCATTATTATGGGATATGATGAGCATTATGTTGGTTCAGATGCCGGTTCAGTAGCTTCTCTTCCATGGGTAGAAGAGGGAGTACAGGATACAATCACGGAAGTTTCTGCTCAGAGAACAATCCTTGCAATTCCATTTTATACCCGTCTTTGGAAGACAACGGGAGGCGCTTTGACAAGTGAAGCAATCGGTATGGATGAGGCGCAGAAGGTACTGGCTGAAAATGGTGTTGAAGCAGTATGGGATGGAAGCGTCAGTCAGAACTATGCGACATTTGAGAAAGAGAATTCGACTTATCAGATCTGGCTGGAAGATGCCAAGTCAATTGCTGAAAAGGTGAAACTGATTCCAAAATATAATCTTGCAGGAGTAGCACAGTGGAAATTAGGATTTGAGAACAATAGTATCTGGCAGACAATCAGTGATAATCTGCAGTCAGTATCATAATAAAGATAAGTGCTTCGTCAGGAAGAGACGATAAAGAAAGACGCACAGTGGTAAAAGATTACTACTGTGCGTCTTTCTTTTTATGATAAGTTGTATAAAAAAGCTCTATAAATGGAAGGAGGCCGGTACTTTCGTACCGGCGCGTATGAAAAAGAAAAATATTTATAGAAGACTTTCATCTTCTACAATTACTAATATAACGAATAAATGTGAGAAAAATGTGATACAAATTTTAAAAAATTGTTAACTTATTAAAATTTCTTCCAGGTTCCCTTGAAGAACAAAAGCATCAGTGGAAAAATTTCAAGTCGTCCGGCAAGCATGTCAAAAATTAACACACATTTGGAAAGATAGGAAAAGGAACTGAAGTTCCCCATCGGGCCTACAATTTCCAGACCAGGACCGATATTATTCAATGTTGCGGTGACTGCTGTAAAGTTTGTAATAAGATCAAAATTATCCAGAGAGATAATAAGGACAGAAGCTGCTAAGATCAGGAGATATACACTCAGATAAATGTTTGTAGATCTGATGATATCATGTCCAATCGTTTTTTCATCCATTTTGATTTTTTTGACTGCATTCGGGTGCAGATATAACTGGAATTCTTTTTTGGCTGCTTTACATAGAATCAAAATTCGGGAAACTTTGATTCCGCCACCGGTACTTCCGGCGCATGCACCGACAAACATCAGAAGTACGAGAATCGTTTTGGACAAAGAGGGCCACTGGCTGAAATCTGTGCTGGAAAAACCGGTTGTTGTAATGATAGAACCAACCTGAAAGGCTGCCTGTTGAAATGCTTCACCCAGATTGCGGAACAGATGAGCTGTATTTAATCCGATCACAAGGATTGCAGCGAGAATGATTCCAAAATAATAACGTACTTCTTCAAATTTAAATGCCTGCACAAACTTTTTTGTAAGAAGAAGATAATATGCAGAAAAGTTGACTCCAAAAAGAATCATAAAAATCGTTGTGACAACCTGACAGTAGGTGCTGTAGCTTCCCATACTGTCATTGACGATACCAAATCCACCAGTACCGGCTGTACCAAAAGAAATACACAGGGTATCGAACAGAGGAATTCTGCCAATCAGAAGAAGAATAATCTGGAACAGTGTCATTCCAATATAAATCGTGTAAAGAATTTTGGCGGTCTGCTGAACTTTTGGAACCAGTTTGCCGACGGAAGGACCAGGGCTTTCGGCTTTCATCAGATTCATATGATACCCGCCGGCAAGTGGCAGCAGTGAGAGCAAGAATACAAGAACCCCCATGCCACCGATCCAGTGTGTGAAACTTCTCCATATCAGAATACAATGAGGGAGAACTTCCACATCTGTCAGGATACTGGATCCGGTTGTTGTGAACCCAGATACTGTCTCAAAAAAAGCATCGATTGGATGTGGGATAGCACCGCTGAGGACAAAAGGTACTGCACCGGAAATACAAAGTGCAAACCAGCTCAAAGCTACTGCAACACATCCGTCTTTGGTATAAAAAACTTTGTTCTTAGGTTTTCGGATAGTCAGTGGAAGACCTACGATCAGGCAGACAATCATGGAAATCAGAAAAGCGAAAAATTCATGTTCTTGATAAATGAGAGCCGTGATACATGGAAGAACCATGAACATTGCCTGAAAATTACACACCCATCCAACGATATAAGCAATAATTCGAAAATTCATCTGTATACATCCCTTCTTATGCCAGAATATCGCGGATATCGCGAAGTCCCTTATGGGTTGTGACAATGATCACGTTGTCGCCAATCTGAATGGAATCCTGTCCTCTTGGAATTCTGACAGTCCCCTCACGTGTAAGGCAGCAAACAAGAAGATTGTTTTTCAGATTCAGTTTGGAAAGTGGAATTCCCACAACAGGAGAATTATCACGAATGATAAATTCAAGCGCTTCCGCCTGATTGTCAAGCACATGATAAAGGGTTTCTACGTTACTTCCGATAGTATTCTGCATGGCACGTACATACCGGAGAATAGAATCAGAGGTAATATATTTCGGGTAGATCACACTTCCAATATCCAACTCATCGATAACGTCTTTGTAAGGAAGACGGTTTACTTTGGCAATCAGTTTGGCCTGTGTCATATTTTTTGCAGACAGTGACAGGAAAATGTTTTCCTCGTCCATGTTTGTGAGTGTGACAAAGGATTCTACTGTGGAAAGACCTTCTTCCATGAGAAGTGCGCGGTCTGTACCATCACCGCAGATAATTGTGGCATTTGGAAGCATCTCGCTGAGTTCTTCACAGCGCTCTTTGTTCTTGTCAATGATCTTAACACTGATCTTCAGATCAGAAAGGGCTTTGGCAAGATAATAGGAAATTGTGCCGCCGCCAATGATCAGAGTATTTTTGACTTGATGTGTCTTCAGCCCAATCTTTTTAAAGAAAAGAGCTGTATTTTTGGGTGTTGCGATAATAGAGATAAAATCGCCATTGTGAACCAGATGATCACCGCCCGGGATGCTTAAGGTCGTTTTACTTTCAATGGCACAAAACAGAACATCACAGCGATATTTGTCTGTGATCTGGGAAACTGACATTCCATCCAGTTCAAATTCCGGGAGAACTTTAAACTTGAGAAGTTCTACACGTCCTTTTGAAAATGGATCGATTTTGATGGCTGCCGGAAAACGCAGAAGTCTTGAGATTTCTCTGGCAGTGGCCAGTTCCGGATTGATGATCATGGAAAGACCAAGGCGTTCCTGGATAAAACCAATCTCTTTACTGTAAATTGGATTGCGTACACGGGCAATGGTCTGACAATGTCCGGTTTTCTGTGCAATCAGACAGCAGAGCAGGTTTAATTCATCAGAAGCGGTGACTGCAATCATGATATCAGCAGTTTTGACGCCGGCTTCCATAAGTGTATTGATGCTGGCTCCATTTCCAACAATCCCCATGGCATCAATATCTTCGGTGAGATTGTTGATAACGTCTGCATCTGTATCGATCAGAGTAAGATCAGTATCTTCTTCCTGTAATTGCTCTGCAAGGGTGCTTCCAACTTTGCCGCATCCGACAATTATAATATGCATGCTTTCCTCCGTAAAAAGAATATAATTATTATAAGTGTTTCCATTATATCACTGTATATGGGATTTTTAAATATTTAAAATAGTTTTTGCAGAAAAATCATGGTATATTAATAAATACAAAAGAAAATATCAGAGATGTATGATAGATACAATTACAGATTGAAAAAAGAAAGGGATTTTTTATGGATACAGTCAGTGAAACTGTCAGTAAAGTAGATGAAGGTCTGCAGGAAATGGGAATTGACGGTGTGAAGGATAGTCTGAAAGATCTGTTGAATTTTAAACAGTATATGGAAAACCAGGTTCCGGCAGTTATGGGCTTTTGTATTAAAGTTGTTCTTTCAGTAATTGTGTTCTTCGTGGGACGAAAGATCATTCAGTGGATATTGAATGTTATGAGACGATCTCTGGAGAGAGCCAATGTGGATGCTGGTGTGATACAGTTTGCTTCTTCTGCCGGGAAAGCGGTTTTGTATGTCCTTCTGATCATCAATATTGCAGTAAGCCTTGGTGTAAAGGAATCTTCTGTAGCGGCATTGCTTGGTACGGCAGGTGTAACGGTTGGTCTGGCACTACAGGGAGGTCTTGCAAATCTGGCAGGAGGAGTTCTTTTGTTGCTTTTTAAACCTTTTGTAGTTGGAGATTATATCATTCAGGATCAGTCAAACGGGTGTGAGGGTACGGTCGCCAAGATTGAGATCTGCTATACAACACTTCTGAGCATTGACAATAAAAAAATTGTGGTACCAAATGGAACACTGTCAAACAGTACGATCATAAATGTAACGGCCAAGGAGAATCGTAAACTTGAGATCAAAGTTGGAATTTCCTATGAGGCAGATATTCAGAAGGCAAAGAGAATCATTGAGAAAATTCTCAGAGAAGATGCAGATACCAAAAGCGACACAAAAGAAATGGTTGTGTTTGTGGACGAGCTTGCAGACAGTGCAGTGATCATGGGCTTACGTGTCTGGGTGTCGACAGAACGTTACTGGCCAACGAAATGGCGCCTGAATCAGAAGATAAAAGAAGAATTTGATGCTAACGGAATTGTGATTCCATATAACCAGATGGAGGTTTATGTACATCAACAGAAATAGTTGACGATAAATAATATTATAAAAAGAGGTTTACATTTAAGAATATAATTTTTGAAATGTAAACCTCTTTTTATGTTGAGTTGACAATTGGAAAGGCCTGTGTTAAATTGTTAAATAGATAACAGATAGAACTGTCATCACGAGGAGGAGAAAAAAATGAGTACAATAGCAGCAACCAGAAGTAAAACTTATGATATTGTGTACATTGCCGTATTTGCAGTTATTATGGCAATCTGTTCCTGGATATCCATTCCGACAGCTGTTCCGTTTACACTGCAGACGTTTGGCGTTTTTGTAGCGGTAGGTGTCCTTGGTGGAAAAAGAGGAACACTTTCCATATTGGTATTTATTCTGCTTGGAGCAATTGGAGTACCGGTATTTGCAGGATTTTCTGGAGGTATTGGTGTTCTTGCTGGAACAACTGGCGGATATATTATTGGTTTTCTGTTTTCTGCCCTTGTTATGTGGGCAATGGAAAAACTTCCGGGTAAGAAATCCGTAATGCAGATTGTGTCCATGATCGTAGGACTGATCGTATGCTATGCTTTTGGTACTGCATGGTTTATGATCGTTTACAGCAGAGCGAATGGTGCTGTTGGTCTTGCAACTGTTCTGGGATGGTGTGTCATTCCATTTATCATTCCGGATATTATTAAAATTGTTCTGGCTTATGGTCTTTCCAGAAAGCTCCGCAAATTTGTAGCATGATCTGTTTAAGACCGCATCATGGAATGTGTCTTGCGTATTTTGAAGGAAAAGGCTACAGTGACGGATTCACAGTAAATATGCAGAAGATGCTGGAGTTTTTTGAAAAAGGCGCAGATATTGAGCTTACCGTATCCGGAGATGAAATCTGTAAAGAGTGTCCGAATCTGAAAGAGGGAAGTTGCGTGAGTGCCGGTCTGGTGGAAGCCTATGACCGTAAAGTGCTTGAAGCATGCGGACTCAGTGAAAAAGCACAGATGAGATTTCAGGAATTTGTGGAAAATGTGCAGAAAAATGTGATCGAGTCAGGAAAACGGGTGGAAATCTGTGGGAATTGTCAGTGGAATGAGATTTGTGCGAATAAACAGAGCAGATGGAAACGAAACAAATGAAAAACACCGCAGACAGATGGAAGTAGTATCTGTTTGCGGTGTTTTTTGGAATACTATTTTGAAGTACGTTCAGCAAAGATTAGTACGATCAGTGCACCAATGAATGCAGAGACTGTTGAGAAGAGCAGCATTGCGTGTACTCCGGCAAGGTCGATGAGTGTTCCGCCAAGAAAAGAACCAAGTACGCTTCCAAGGGTATATGCCATTGTGAAATAGGCCTGCCCCTTGATTGCGTCTTCCGGTTCCATTAGGGCATTTACATAATAAACAGAAGCTGCAGTCATAAGTCCCCATCCGAGCATCTGAAAAATCTGTACGCCGTAAAATACCGGAATACCCGGAGCAAGCAGCGTGCCAAGTGCTTTTATCGTGAAAAAGATCCCGGCAGTTTTTAGCAGAAGGTCACAGCGAAATTTGCGGATGATATAGCCAAAAAGGAAAAGCGTTGGCAATTCGCATATGGCGGCGATTGCTGAGGCTGTTCCCATTTCTGCACTTCCGCCCCCTTTTGCCAGGGCAATCTGAAAATTAAAGTTATTCAGCAGAACATGGCTGAGATAGATAAAGATACATCCGAGCAGTACCAGGGAAAAACGTTTGTATTTCCTGAAAAAAAGTATTGGATTACTGTCTGAGCTGCTTTTGGGAGCATTCGTGGCAGTGCTGTCTGATTTTGCTTTGGAAAATGGAAAAAGAATAAGGATACCAAGAGACAGCAGGGTAAGGACAATTACAGTGATCGGGATGGAAACAGGTCCGGCTTTTACCGTAATGATCCCCAGAATGTAACAGATACAGGCATAAGCGACAGATCCCATTCCACGTGCAAGACCAAAATTGAGAGAATGTCCCTGATTGATGCTTTCCATTCCAAGGGAATTAATAAAAGGAGTCATCAGTTGCAGCAGGGCAATACTGGAACCATAAAGAAGTCCGGTAAGTATGAGAGAATGGGATAAAAATAATCCGATCACAAGGATCAGCTGAAGAAGATACAGCATCTGGATCAGTTTTTTCAGGGAGGGGCTTTGTGGCTGGTCAGCGTAACCTGCAAGGACAGGCTGCAGTACTGCAGACAGAAGTCCTGCTATAGCTGCAAGGATTCCAATCTGAGTATTGGTAAATCCACCGGAAAGAAGAAAAAAACCGGAAAAACTCATGATTGCTGCAAAATACATCCAGTACAGTCCCTGGATGACTGCATAGGAAGGGGTAAGATTTTTGGATTTTGATGGTGACATGATTCTGAACTCCTTTGTTAAAGTACTTCTATTATACATTTAAAAACGTGAATGATAAAGTACAAAATACTTGCAGATTCCTGTTTTTTATCTTAAGATAAAGGACAAAAGAAATGTATGTAAACTAACAGGAGGAAAATAAGATCATGAAGAAAAAAATAGATGTTTTTGAACATATGGGAGAAATTTTGAACGGAGTAAAAAATGGAGTGCTGATTACCGGAAAAGCAGATGGCAGAGTGAACTCTATGACAATTTCCTGGGGAATGGTTGGCGTAGAATGGGGAAAACCAGTTTTTATTACATTTGTCAGAGAAAGTCGTTTTACAAGAAGTCTTCTTGAGAAGAATGGCGAATTTACGGTTAATATTCCACTGGATGACAGTGCAAAAAAAATTCTTGGATACTGTGGGGCAAAATCAGGAAGAGATGTAGATAAAGCGAAAGAAATTGGTCTGACTTACGAAGAACCGGAAACAATTTCTGTCCCGGGAGTAAAAGAACTTCCACTGACACTGGAATGCAAAGTAGTCTATAAACAGACACAGGATACAGAGGCCATGACAGAGGAAAACAGAGAGAAGTTTTATCCACAGAATGTAGAAAGTTCATTTTCAGGTGCAAACAGAGATACACACATTGCATATTACGGAGAAATCGTAGATGCATATGTGATTGAGTAATGCGATAAGAAATGTGCAGCTCCCCGGTGAAGGGAGCTGTTTTTATGGGCAGATATGCGCACCATTCCATATTTATGTCATAAAATATAGAGACATATTATTTGTGACAGAAAGGATTTGCTCATGGAAAATTATCAGATGAACCGTCCATGTGGCCGCCCATATAATGCAACTTGTGGAATGGCAAAAGAGATGATGTCCGGGCAGCAGTGTTCCTGCCGGAATAATTCCAGAAATCAGCCATCCCGCCCTTCGCCATGTCCGTGTCACCTTCCGGATGCCAAAACCAGAGATGCGGAAATGTATACACACATCGATCAGATGGAAGCAGCCATGGCGTATGTTACCTGCCAGAAATTTACTACGACATATGATCTTGGATATGCGTTGAAGGTCGGAACTGTTTTTCCGCAGCTCTGTAAACCATTTTGTGGAAAGAGAGGTGGGCAGAGATGATGTATCGCAATCAGTGTACTGCAAAAGAAAAATTAATGAACCGTATCAACGAAGTCAGTTTTGCAGTAAATGATGTTCTGCTTTATCTGGATACACATCCATGCTGTGAAGAGGCAATCTCCTTTTATCAGGAGTGTGAACAGGAACGCCAGAAACTGCTGAAAGAATATGCGCAGTGTTATGGCCCACTGACAGTAGATGCTGCACTGGAATCTGGTGGGGATACATGGAAATGGGTGCAGCAGCCATTCCCATGGGAAACGGAAGGAGGGTGCAGATAGTTTATGTGGAATTATGAAAAAAGACTGCAGTATCCGGTAAATATTAAGACTCCAAATGCAAAGATCGCCCAGTTCATCATGAGTCAGTATGGTGGCCCGGATGGCGAGATCGGAGCATCTATGCGTTATCTTTCTCAGCGTTTTACTATGCCAAATCGCATGGCCATGGCAGTGCTGAATGATATTGGCACTGAGGAACTGGCACACCTGGAAATGGTTTCCACGATCGTTCATCAGCTGACAAAAGATCTCTCTATGGAAGAAATTGAAAAAAGTGGTTTTGGGCCATATTATATTGATCACACAGTAGGTGTATGGCCACAGGCAGCCGGTGGAGTTCCTTTCAATGCATGTGAATTCCAGAGTAAAGGTGATCCGATCACAGATTTGTTTGAAGACCTTGCTGCGGAACAGAAAGCCCGGGCAACGTACGATAATATTCTTCGAGTTGTCCGTGACATTCCTGAAATTGCAGATCCGATTCGTTTTCTACGTGCGAGAGAAGTCGTACACTTCCAGCGTTTCGGGGAAGCACTTCGTTCCGTACAGGAACAGCTGGATGCGAAAAACTTCTATGCATTCAATCCGAGCTTTGACTGTCCATGTGAGGCGTCCTGTAAAAATTCATAACAACAAAGAAATATCAAATAAGACCTGGGAGGATTCTTCCGGGTCTTTTAGGGTAAATACAGGATTTTACAATTCCTTTCATCCATGTTATTATGACAACGCATTAAATATGAAAGGAAAACGATCATGGAAGTTCTGACGATTGGGATTTTCTGTGCTTTGCTCATTATATGCATCATAACGGGAAAATCTATATTATATGCTCTTCTGGCAGGTCTGATCATTTTCAGCCTGTATGGAAAAAAACAGGGATATAGCTGGAGACAGATTAGCAGGATGGCATTACAGGGAGCCTGGAAAGTAAAAAATATTCTGCTCACATTTATACTGATCGGAATGCTGACAGCACTTTGGCGACAGGCTGGAACAATTCCTGCAATCATCTGTTATACCGTGCATCTGATAAAACCATCGACATTTTTGCTGATGACATTTCTTCTGAATTGTCTGATCTCAGTCCTGACAGGAACTGCTCTTGGTACGGCAGCTACGATTGGTGTTGTATGTGCAACGATGGCTTCTGCACTTGGAATTCCTTCATGGATGACTGGCGGTGCAATTCTTTCCGGGGTATATTTCGGAGATCGTTGTTCTCCTGTTTCGACAAGTGCACTTCTGGTGGCGGAGCTGACGGAGACAGGTATCTATACAAATATAAAAAATATGATCAAAAGTGCATTGACACCATTTACCATTACCTGTATTCTTTATCTGACTGTCAGCATACAGCTTCATGGAAAAACAGAGATGCCGGATCTTGGACATGCTTTTGGCAGTGAGTTCCGGCTCAGCTGGATTGCATTGCTGCCTGCAGCGGTGATTCTGCTGTTGTCTGTTATGCAGGCAGGGGTGAAGATCGCGATGATCGCAAGTATAGTTACTGCAATTCCTGTCTGTATTGGCCTTCAGAATATGGCATTTACGGAACTTCCTGAACTTCTTCTGAATGGTTTCCATTCTACAGATGTGACGGTAGCGGCAATGCTGAATGGAGGTGGTATCACTTCGATGTTGAAGGTTGGAGCAATCGTATGCATTTCTTCATCTTATTCAGGAATTTTTCAGGCAACAGGAATCCTGAATGGATTTCAGAAAATGGTCTGTTTGCTTGCCGACAGGACAAAACCATATTTTGCAGTGCTTGTCACATCAATCCTGACAAGCGTTATGGCATGTAATCAGACATTGGCAATCATGCTTACAGATCAGCTCTGCAGCAGAACAGAATCGGATAAGCTGCGTTTTGCCAATAATCTGGAGGACAGTGCAGTGCTCATAGCACCTTTGGTGCCGTGGTCGATCGCGTGTGCTGTTCCGCTTACAGCAGCAGGTGCACCGGGATACAGCGTCTTATTTGCAGTGTTTTTGTATCTGCTTCCGTTGTGCGATTTAGTGTTAAAAAAATAACTGCCCTATTGTAAATTGACCAAAATAGTGGTATTCTGTAAGAAATTGAATAATAAAAATAACAGGTGCTGATGTTAGATAATCAAATAGCCTTCAGTTAAAAGGGAAACAGGTGTAAGTCCTGTACGATCTCGTCACTGTATACAGGGAATGCAGAATCATGTGTGTATGCACAGTCACTGGGAAACTGGGAAGACGATTCGGGTGTATTGATCTGTAAGTCAGGAAACCTGCCTGCTATTGGTACGGGGATTTTAAATTCCGGATCACGAGTAATTGGTTGTACCATAATCCAGAAACTCTAGCCCGGTGCAGGAGTTTTTTTATTGGGAAATATAGTATTTCTCCGAAAAATATTTTTTGACCAGGCTTGCTGCCGTACTTTGTTATTCATTTTAATTTTCATGAGAAAACAGGTACAGGAGGAAAAAAACATGAAAAACAAAACTGTAAAAGCACTGGCAATTGCAATGACTGTAGCAACAGTCACAATGATGGGATCTGCAAGCATCTACGCTTCTGATGACACTGCTGAGACAGCAACAGAAGAAACAGCAGATGATGCAGAAACAGCAGATGATGCAGAAACAGCAGATGATGCAGAAACCGCTGATACAGAAGAAGCTTCCGATGATGATCAGAAAGCAGCAGATGAAGTAGCAGCACTGATCGACAAGATCTATGTTCAGGAAAGAACTGATACAACAGATGAAGACTGCAAAGCTGCCAAAGAAGCATGGGATAAACTGACAGACGCTCAGAAGGAACTGGTTGAAGGCGAAGAAGCTGATCCGGATTACTTCGGACGTGACACTGGTGATGCATCCAAAGATGATCCTCGTAACCAGGATGAAATCGGTGAGAACGAACTTCTTGTTGTAAGCTTTGGTACATCCTTCAACGACAGCCGTGCTGAGGATATCAAAGGAATCGAAGATAAACTTCAGGAAGCATATCCGGACTGGTCTGTAAGACGTGCATTTACAGCTCAGATCATCATCAACCATGTAGAAGCAAGAGATGATGAAGTAATCGACAACATGCAGCAGGCACTTGACCGTGCAGTTGCTAACGGTGTTAAGAATCTTGTTGTTCAGCCTACACATCTGATGCATGGTGCTGAATACGATGAAATGACAGAAGCAATCGACGGATACAAAGATAAATTTGAATCTGTTGCAATCGCAGAGCCAATGCTTGGTGAAGTTGGTGATGACGCTACAGTGATCAACGATGACAAAAAAGCGGTTGCACAGGCTATCACAGATGAAGCTTGCAAAGAAGCTGGATATGACAGCATGGAAGCAGCTGCAGAAGATGGCACAGCATTTGTATTCATGGGACATGGTACTTCCCATACAGCAAATGTAACATATGATCAGATGCAGTCACAGATGGATAATCTTGGATTTAAAAACGCTTTCATTGGAACTGTAGAAGGTAAGCCAGAAGATACAGAATGCCAGGCTGTTATTGCAAAAGTTAAAGACGCAGGATTCAAGAAAGTTGTTCTTCGTCCGCTGATGGTTGTTGCTGGTGACCATGCAAACAACGATATGGCTGGTGATGATGACGATTCCTGGAAATCTCAGTTCAATGCATCTGGTGCATTTGACAGCGTTGACTGTCAGATTGCTGGACTTGGAAGAATTGAAGCTGTAGAAGATCTGTATGTAGAGCATACAAAAGCTGCAATTGACTCTCTTGGAACAGCTGAAGATACAGAGGCTGCTGCAGAAGAGTCCGCAGAAGTAGCAGATGATTCTGCTGAAACAACAGAAGAAGCTGCAGAATAATATAAAAAAATAACATATGTAAGTTTACGGGGCTTGCCCGGAGGGATTCAGGTTCCTCCGGGCATTTCCTGTACAAATGGGAGGATTTGTATTATGAAACGTTCAGTGGCAATGATGGCATGCGTGTTAAGCGGAGTACTCATGATTGGTGGTTACAGTCCGGTTCTGGCAAAGACAGAAGCGAAAGCAGTTTCTGCAACTGCAACAGACAAGGATGGAGCTGAAGCCAAGACAGATGCTGCAAAAGCAGACGATAAAAAAGAAGATACTGCAAAAGGTGAGGTCCTGGAAGACGGCGTTTACAGTGCAGAATTTGATACAGACAGTGGAATGTTCCATGTAAATGAAGCAAATGATGGAAAAGGTACACTGACAGTCAAAGATGGAAAAATGACACTTCATGTAAGTCTGGCTTCCAAAAATATCGTGAATCTTTTTGTAGGAACTGCAGAAGACGCACAGAAGGATGGAGCAGAGCTTCTTGAGCCAACAACGGATACTGTGACATACAGTGATGGAATGACAGAGGAAGTTTATGGATTTGATATTCCGGTTCCTGCCATTGACGAAGAATTTGACCTGGCTCTGATCGGAAAGAAAAATAAATGGTATGATCATAAGGTCAAAGTGACAAATCCTCAGAAAGAAGAAGCTGATGCAGATGCAGCAGAGGATACTGCAAAAGCTACAGAGAAAAAAGACTCAGAGAAATAAGTTGTCGAAAATGAAATCGACAAAACATTACAAGTAAAAAATATCCTGTCAGGTTTGGACTCATATGAAAGAGCCGGACCCGACAGGATTTTTTTATGTCATAATATCACTGGAAACCAGAAAATATTATTTGATTCTGATCTTAATAGTTGCTTTCTTTCCAGAACCATCAACTGCTCTTGCTGTGATCTTAACGGTACCTTTTTTGCCTTTTACAGCTTTTACTTTACCATTTTTGTCAACAGTAGCAAGTTTTGTGTTGCTGGAAGACCATACAACGGATTTGTTTGCTTTACCGTTTACTGTGGTAACTTTTGCTTTTAATTTGGTAGTCTTTCCTGGTTTAAGAGTAGTCTTACCGGAAAGTTTGATGCTCTTTACAGAACCTTTCATGCAGGTCAGAGTGATCTTTGCATATTTCTTGCTGCCGTCTGCAGAAGTAGCAGTGATCGTTACTTTTTTGCCGCCTGCTTTTTTGTTAAAGGTTACAAGACCTTTGGAGTTGACAGTTGCAACTTTCTTATTGCTTGTAGTCCATTTTACAGCTTTGTTGGTTGTGTTGGAAGGAGCTACAGCTGCTTTGAGCTGTACTTTCTTTCCTGCTGCGATGCTGCGGGTAGGAGCTGTGATCTTAACGCCAGTTGCTTTGATGATCGGGTTGGCAACGGTAACTGTGCAGGATGCTTTTACGATTCCGGCAGTAGCTGTGATGACTGCGCTGCCAGGTTTTACTGCAGTTACAACACCATCTTCGGATACTTTTGCAACAGCGGCATTGCTGGAAGACCATACAACTTTGTCTGTTGTATTAGCTGGAGCTACAGTTGCTTTCAGAGTGAAAGTTTTGCCTGTGTCCAGTTTCTGGGTGGTTGCATCCAGAGTAATGCCTGTTGCAGGAACTTTAAGAACCAGAGCTGCAACAGCTGCATTGATGTCAGCTGCCATTTTGTCAACTGCAGCCTGCTGAGTAGTGGAACATCCTTTTTTTACAGCGTTTACAGCAGCAGTAACTGCAGCAGCAGTTTCATCAGTGTAGATGGAAAGCTTTTCAGGAACAGTTGCCAGAGCAGCATCTACAGCAGTATAGTCTGCTTCTGGAACAGGAGTTACTGTGAGCGTACCATTTGTTTTACTGATATTAAAATAACGTTCATACCATGCATTGTTTTTTACAGAGTGGAAAGAGAAGACAACTTCCTTATCCAGGTAATCAACAGTTGATGTACCGCCCATTTCATTTGCTTTTACAACCAGATCTGCTTTTTTATCTGTGATAGCAGTTGTGCTTTCTGCTGCTGCGGCTTCATCCATAGATCCAATGAATACTTTATCGAAACTGGTGCTTCCCATAGTCAAGTGAAGAATTTCCTGATAATTATTGGAATTTGGCCCCCCAATAGTTTCAAGAGTTGCATTCGCCACATTGAACATTTTTACAGAGTTGCTGACAGTTAAAGTATTTGTATGATCGTAATCACCTGCAACTAATGATTTTGCATTTTCGTCAAGTTCAATTTGACGAGGATAAAAAGCTCTTTCCAGAGAATTTTTTCCTTGTTCATATTTAGTGAGATAGCTGTTAGAAATAGCTACAATTGGAAGGTAGGTTTCACCATCTGATACAGGAATTGTAAAATGCCATTGTCCGTTAACTTCTTTGCCTGCAATCCAGTTGTTTCTGTTATCACCGTTTGCGACAGCTTCTTCATAGGTACCTTTGTAAAGATAATGGTATCCTTTTCCGCTGAGTGTGATGTCCAAAAATGTTCTTTTTTCTCCTTTTTTCAGGATTGCTTTGACGACGTTGAACATGCCTGTAGTATTAGTAGGAGCAAGCTCTGATTCAGTAACTGTGGCAGGGAGTTTATTAATATCAGAAGCTACAGCATCTTTTTCAGTTGTATCGGCCATGGATGTAGTATCAAAAGTGATTGTCTGAACATTGCCCCATTTTTTTCCAGCATTTACATTTTTAGTATAGCTAAAAGATGCATAAACAGTGTCAGTCAGATTGGCAACAGGAATGGTAAACCAGTATCCGTCGTCGCCTCCTCCTACATACCAGTCAACTTCATGATTAGTAGCCTGAGTTACATCATCGGTAAGTGCCATATAATTTCTATTTTTACTTTTTTGATGCATTCTGACCAGATATGTTCCGTCATCCTGTTTTGTTACTACGGCATTTTCCATAGCATACATACCAGATTCTCCACCGGAGCTGTTGATTACATTGACTTTAATGGAATGGGTCTTGGCTTCTGTAGCATTGTCCTGTGCACCTGCTTCAACGGCGGCATTTTCTACCTCGCCTGCACTGAACAGATCCTCCGCAGAATCTTCTACAGAAACAGAATCGTCTGTTGTTTCATAATCTTCATCAAGATCGGAATCTTCAACAACGGCAGGTTCTTCTGCCTCTTCAGATTCTTCATCTTCTGGTGCAACTTCAACATCTTCGACTGCCGCAAAATCGAGTTCCTCCGCAAGAACCGGTACAGATGCAATCGGAGTAGCTGCTACTGATGCGCTGAGAAGCAGTGCTAATATAACTTTTCTTCTTTGCTTCATGATAATCTCCTTATGTGATTGAATTCAGACATTATCTTAGATGTCTGTTGTGCTGGAATGTACCGCGCTCTACAATCCATGAATTTATCATAACACTTCTTATACAGAATGACAAATATTAATCAACATTATATGAATAACTTCCTTATATAATATCTTAATATAAATATCTTCTCCGGGAGCTATTGCACGCTTTGGAATATGTTGTTATAATAGAGCAAAATATAGGAACTCCAGTGCTGCTCATGCAGGTAATAGGGAATCAGGTGGAAGTCCTGAGCGATCCGGTCACTGTAAGCAAAAGAGAGAATCCAGAAGCCATTGCATGAAGATTTGTGCGAGAAGGCTGGATTCAGTAAGACTCTGTAAGCCAGGAAACCTGCTGGAGAATCGGTGAACAGCTTCCGAAGAAAGCAGAATTTCACAAAAAGAGCATCCTAGAGATGTTTTATTTGCGCGAATAAAGTCTACTTATCTTTGAACGAAGGAAGTAGACTTTTTCTTTTGCTCCTATATCATAAGAAGACAGCATTTTACAAAAAGGAGAGAGACAAATGCAGGCAAAAAAAGTTCTTGCAGTATTTCTTGCACTGAGCATGACAGCTGCGCCGCAGATTTCGGTCTCTGCATCAGCAGAAAATGAAGCAGTACAGGAAAACAGCGATACTACACCGGAGAAAGAAACAACCGAAGAATCTGGTACAGCTGAAAATGAAGAAACGAAGGAAACAGCATCCGAAGACGCAGAGCAGGATGCGGATTCAGCTCCTGTAAATGAAGAATTTCTGCAGATCACAGAGAAGAAGGCTTTTACAGAAGGAGACTCGATTCTGATCGAACTTGTATCTGCGAATACAGCCTATAACAGACTGTATATCGGAAATAGAACGGACGAAGACAAAACACCTGTAATTGAGGGAACGCTGGATGAAAATGGCAGATATCATTATCTGTTTTATATTGATCCAGTATACCTGGGAGCAAAGGCTGCATATGTACCAGGAAACAGTGAAGCAGACAGCTGGTATACAGATGAGGAACTTTACTTTATGCTTCCGGCATCAGCAGAGCAGCCGATTCAGGGGACAGAAGAAAATGATGCGTCACAGAATGCTGAGCAGGAACAGGAAACAGACGAAACTGCATCTGCAGATACAACCGGTGAAGGGACTATCTCCAAAAGCGCAGAGGGTGAATCAGATTCTCTCTGGAAGATCGGTGCATTAGAGGATAATAATGGGGATGAAAGTCAGACTGCCGATGATTCTTATCGTATAGCAAGTCTGGAAGAAGATAATGAAAATACTGCATCGAATACAGAGGAGACGGAAGCTTCGGCGGTTTCACTGGCTGATGGCAGTTATAAGGCAGATGATTTTTCCTTTGAAGGCGGCACTGGCAAAACAAAACTTACCTGTGAAGGCATTACTGTAAAGAATGGCAAAACATACGCAACAATCAAATTCAGTAGTGATAAATTCACAAAACTGGTGGCTGATGGGATTGAGTATCAGCCGATCAGCAACGATGGAGGTTCTTTTTTTGAAATACCGGTAACATTAAATAAAGACATGACAATTACCGGAACGACTATGGCAATGACTGAGCCACACGATATTGAATACACGATTCATATCACGAAAGCAGATGCTTCCACACCGGATGCAACTGTAACTCCACCAGCAGAGCCGGAACCGACGACAGCACCAGCGCCGACAACAACACCATCCAGTGAGATTCCGAAAGATGGAACTTACACAGGAAAGGTTGAGCATGTGGCCGGTACCGCAACCATGTTCAAGATTGAAGCCTGTAAGATCGTTGTAAAGAACGGAAAGGCTACGGCTACGATCACACTGAGCAGTACCGGATATGATAAGCTGTTTCTGGGAAGTAGAGAAGATGCACTGAAGGCAAAGGACAGTGAGCTGATTCCATATGTGGTTGACAAAAATGGAAAATATACATATGAAGTACCTCTGGCAGGACTGAATCAGGAGATCAGACTGGCTGCCCGTTCTCATCGTTATTTTGAGGCTGGCGATAAAGACAAAATGTGGTATGACCACACACTGAAATTCAATGTGGATGCCAGTGGTTCTGGCAGTGGTGGAGATGGTTCCGGAGGAAGCAGTTCAGGCGGAAATACTTCCGGTGGTAGTACTTCTGGTGGAAATACCTCAGGAGGAAGCACTTCGGGCGGAAATACCTCGGGAGGAAATACTTCCGGTGGTAGTGGATCCGGCAGTACAGGAACCGGTTCCGGAGGAAGTGGTTCGGGCGGAAGCAGCTCCAGTTCAAACAGTAATAAATATCAGTCCAAGACAGATGGTAAGACAAACCAGGTTGATACTTCTGCCGGTGGCTTAAAAGACGGAGAGTACGGCCCTGGAGATTTTACATTTTCATGGTCAGGCGGAACAGGAAGTCATGGACTGAACATCACCTGCGATAAGATCAGTGTGGAAAATGGACAGGCCTGGGCATATGTGACATTTAACAGTGGTAAATGGGTCTATCTGAAGGCCAGTGGCAGTCAGTATGATCCGGTAGAGCAGGGAAGTGATTATACAACCTTCAAGATTCCGGTACAGCTCAATGCGAACAATAAAGTAGTAGGCTGTACAACGGCTATGTCAAAACCATACGAGATAGAATATACTCTTTACTTTGGCATGGATACAGGGGACAGTAGTTCCAGCAAGAAATCCGGAAGCAGTGTTTCTGCGAAAGCAGCCGGAAATGCGACAAAGCTTGCAGATGGACAGGAAGCAGAGACGGATGCGGGCACTATATACAAAGATGATGCGGCTCCTAAGATCACAGGACTGGAATATATGAGTTCTCTGAAGCTGGAACATTCCAAAATGTTTAAAATTCATTATTACAGCAATGATATGACCGTTCTTGAGATTACACTGGATGATGAATTTGGCAAGGAAAGTGTAGATCTTACACAGAATGTGACCGCACAGACATCTTCTGACAGCGAAAATACAGAAACTGCTTCTGAACAAAATACTTCAGAAAAGTCTTCGATAGATGGAGAAGCGGAAGGCTCGGCAGAACAGGACTATGCGAAGCTCTACAAACAGAATGTCCTGCGCTATCTCCTGGTACCGGAGGACAAAGCAGATCAGATACCGGCCGGAATTGACAAATCCATCATTGTTATTCAGCTGCCAATGGATAAAACTTATGTAGCTTCTGATGTAGCACTGGAAATGATCGACAAGATCGGAGCGGACAAAAACGTTTCTGCTGTATCAGTGACCGAAGATGAATGTCAGATTGATACCATAAAAGAATCTCTGCAAAAAGGAGATATCATTTCTGCAGGAACTTACGATCAGGCAGATCTGAAAGATCTTGTAAAGAATAAGTGTAAACTGGCAATCGTACCATCGGATGTTCTGAAAGCTCAGTCAGAAGAAGCGCAGACGGGTACAAAATATCAGGCAATGACAGATCTGGCAGAAAAATTTGCCATATTAAAGATTCCAATGATTCTTGACCGGTCAAAGGATGAGAAAGATGTGCTGGCAAAATATGAGTGGAGCAAGGTTTATGGAGCGTTATTTGGTTGTGAGAAAGAAGCTTCAAAGCTTTACCAGTCGGCAGTAAGCGCACACAGTGATGATACGAAAGAAAGTACAGACACAGTGGAGGACACAGAAAAATGAAAGAAAAAAGGATAAGAACTTTTGGGTTACCATTGATTGCTGTATTCCTTCTTATGGTGGGAATCCTCAGTCTGTCTCTGAATGTAAAAGCAGCAGATGCTGATTCTTCAGCTCCGGAAATTCCGGGGCTGACCTTTCAGTCTGAAATGCAAAATGATTTTGCAGAATGTTTTCATATTTATTATTACAATGATGATTATACATTGATCGATGTGCCGGAGAGCGGACAGTTTCTTCTGGTGCCGGAAGGCAAAACTGCACCGGAGGGGCTGGATGAAAGCATCGTGGTATTGCAGAAACCTCTGGATCATATTTATATGGCGGCAACTTCAGCAATGTCTCTGTTTTCTGCGGTAGATGCACTGGACAATATTAAATTTTCTTCCCTTCAGGAGTCTGGATGGTATGTAGATGCAGCAAAACAGGCAATGGAAAATGGAGATATTGTTTTTGCAGGTAAATACAGTGAACCAGATTACGAACTCCTTGTTAATTCAGGATGCAATCTGGCAATCGAATCAACCATGATCCTTCATACGCCGAAAGTACAGGAAATGATCGAGCAGATGGGCATTCCTGTGTTTACAGACCGTTCCAGCTATGAAACACATCCACTTGGAAGAACAGAATGGATCAAAGTATATGCAGAGATGGTCGACAAAAGAGATGAAGCCAAGGCATTCTTTGATGAGCAGGCCAAGGTAATTTCTGATCTGAAAGATTTCAAAAACACAGAAAAAACAGTTGCTTTCTTTTATATCAGTACAGATGGCTCTGTAGTTGTACGAAAACCAACAGATTATGTTCCGAAGATGATCGAGATCGCGGGTGGCCGTTATGTTCCTGAACAGGTGGATTCCGAAGAAGAAACCAAACGTTCATCGGTTCCAATGACAATGGAAGAATTTTACACACAGGCAATTGATGCAGATTATCTGGTATATAATGGAACCATCGATGATCCGATCAACAGTGTGGATGAGCTTTTGCAGAAAAGTGAGCTTTTTGCTGATTTCAAGGCTGTAAAGGAAGGAAATGTATGGTGTGCCGGTAAATATCTTTATCAGGCGACCGATATTGTTGGAAATATGATTACAGATCTTCATCTTATGCTCACCGGCGGAGATGAAAGTCAGATGACATTTATGACAAAAATTGATTAATTACAGGAGCGGTTATGATGAAATCACAGACAGGTGAAGCAGCAGGAACTTTTCATATGGAGAACTTCCGGCGGCGTTCACGCTATGCGGCGGTATTCGCAGTACTGGCTGCAGCACTTTTTGCAATTCTGATTCTGAATATCAACACAGGTACTACAAATATTCCGGTTTCCCGTATTTTGAAGATTATTTTTCTGAGGGAAGGAGCACAGACAGAATACAACATTATATGGAAGATTCGAATGCCACGTCTTTTGATGGCGGCGATTCTGGGCGGTGCGCTTTCTCTTTCGGGTTTTCTGCTTCAGACCTTTTTTGAGAATCCCATTGCAGGCCCTTATCTTTTGGGAATCTCATCCGGAGCGAAGATGGTAGTTGCGCTGGCAATGATCTATTTCCTTGAAAAATTTAACAAAGTATCTTCTTATACACTGGTAATCGCAGCTTTTATCGGTTCACTTATTGCAACCGGATTTATTCTTCTGGTATCCAGACAGATTAAGCATATGGCAACACTGTTGATTGCAGGTACCATGATCGGGTATATATGCTCTGCGATTACGGATTTTATGATTACTTTTGCAGAAGACTCTGATATTGTAAACCTTCATGGATGGTCACAGGGAAGTTTCTCCGGTATGAGCTGGAGTAATGTAAAAATATCAGCACTGATCATTGCAGTGGCGGTTATACTAACCTTTATGCTTTCAAAACCAATTGGGGCTTATCAGCTGGGAGAAGCCTATGCGCAGAGCATGGGCGTAAACATAAGAGTATTCAGAGTAACGCTGATTCTTTTGTCAAGTGTGTTGTCTGCGACGGTAACTGCATTTGCAGGACCGATTTCTTTCGTAGGTATTGCAGTCCCGCATCTGGTAAAACAGGCACTGAATACATCCAGACCACTTGTTGTTATACCGGGGACATTCCTGGGAGGTGCTGTTTTTTGTATGCTGAGTGACCTGATTGCGAGAACTGCTTTTGCACCGCTGGAACTGAATATCAGTACTGTGACATCAATCTTTGGTGCGCCGGTAGTTATTGCAATGATGTTGAAACGCCAGAAAGGAAAACAATGATATGACAGATCAATATATAAATATGGATAATCTGGCAGTCGGCTACAATGGGAAAGCACTGATTCATGATATCTGTATCGGAATTGAAAAAGGAGAAATTGTGACGCTGATCGGCCCCAATGGTGCAGGCAAGTCCACAATTCTGAAAAGTATCACACGTCAGTTAAAGCTTATTTCTGGAAATGTGACAATTGCAGAGGAAAATCTGACAAAACTTTCGTTCCTAGATTTGTCTACTAAAATGGCGGTTGTTCTGACTGACCGTATGAAGCCGGAACTTATGACCTGTCATGACATTGTTGCGACAGGACGCTATCCATATACCGGAAAATTGGGAATCTTAAGCAGAGAAGACGAACAAAAGGTTGACGAAGCTATGGAAGCGGTTCATGCGCAGGAACTTGGAGAACGAGATTTTAATGCGATCAGTGACGGACAGCGTCAGAGGGTTCTTCTGGCAAGAGCAATTTGTCAGGAACCGGAGATTATTGTGCTGGATGAGCCGACATCTTTTCTGGATGTACGTTATAAACTGGAACTGCTTTCCATACTCAGGGATATGGCGAAGAGAAAAGGCATCACTGTGATCATGTCCCTTCATGAGATCGATCTGGCAGAGAAAGTGGCAGACAAGATTATTTGCGTGAAGGGAGATCGCATTGCACATTATGGAAAGCCGGAGACCATTTTCAAAGAAGACGTCATCCGTGATCTCTACGGGATCGACAACGGATATTTCGACCCTGTATTCGGAAGCCTGGAACTTCCCAGACCGGAAGGCAAGCCACGGGTTCTGGTGATATCCTCTGGTGGAACAGGAATTCCGGTCTACAGGGAACTTCAGAAAAAGAACATTCCCTTCGCAGCAGGGATCCTTTATACCAATGACATCGACTATCAGCTTGCACGGCTTCTGGCAGTACGCACGGTAACAGAGAAACCTTTCGAACCGGTGAGCAGCCAGGCTTTGGCAGAGGTGATGGAGCTGGCAGATTCCTGTGAAAAGGTCATTAACGCCGGAGTGACCATCGGAACAGGCAATAAAAAGCTGGAAGAACTTCTGGCAAAGGCATCCAGTCTGGGAAAACTGGAAGCGTACAGAACGGATCCAGATGAAAAATAATACAAAAAAATTGTATTTCCCTCATCAATCTTATATAATTTTGATGAATTATTTCAAATCTATTGCAAATTTCTGTCGGATTATATATACTGTAACAGAATAGACAGGAAATCTAAGTAAGTAAATCTATTGTCTTTAAATCGTCGCTTTGCCGCGTTTAAGGGTATGGATGGACATATTCTAAAACTATAAATTCGCATGAAACATGGCGAAATGGCGAAGCATACCCTAAATGGAGGTAAAAAGATCCTATGTGGTATGTTATGCAGGTGCGGACAGGCACCGAGGAAAATATCCGCTGTCAGTGTCAGCGGATCATCAGCAGTGACGTTCTGGAGCGCTGCTTTATCCCTTACTACCAACAAAAGAAACGATTTCGAGGCGAATGGCATATTCAGGAGAGAATCCTCTTTCCTGGGTATGTCTTTTTAATTGCCCGAAATCTGGAAATACTGATCGACAATCTGAAGCAGGTGATCGGCCTGACCAGACTCATAGGCACAGGAGACGAGATTGTCCCTTTGTCCCAGGAGGAAATCGACCTTCTGCTGAGAATGGGAAGTGACAGCCAGCTTGTGGAAATGTCTTCCGGAATCATCGAAAATGACAGAGTACAGGTTCTCTCAGGCCCCCTGAAAGGCATGGAGGGCAGTATCTGCAAGATCGACCGGCATAAGAGAATGGCATATTTGGAAGTAGAGATGTTCGGCCGGACGGTGGAGATGAAAGTCGGTCTGGAGATTGTCTCGAAGAAGGGATAACTCTTACATAAATTCCATAACCTCATAACTGAAAATAAAATATTGAAAAATAACCTGAGATAAGGAAGATCTCTGTTTTCTGCTGTAGTGCCTGAAACAGGGGACTTCCTTTTTATGGTTCCAAAATATATCAAAAAAGAAGGAGAAGGAAAAAGAATATGTATCGAAAAGGCTCACAAGGCTGGATCAAGCATTACGATTTCGTTCTGTTTGATCTGTTTGCATTGCAGTTTGCCTACCTGATCGCATATTTCATCCGCAATGGTGCAGGAAACCCGTATGGAATTCCTCTGTACAGAAACATGGCGGTGGCGATCGAACTGGCTGACATTGCAGTGCT
>OLNE01000604.1_pt1 | contig 32261 bp, 29 predicted proteins | sample 1672431 | NCBI WGS metagenome assembly OLNE01 (sample SAMEA3136685, study PRJEB25190) | human gut metagenome | reverse complement strand
CCGGCCTGCTGGTACTGCCAGCCCATGTCCGAGTGCAGGATCGGCCTGGAGCCCTCGGGCTTCTTGGACACGAGCTGGTCGAGCAGCTCGTGCTGCTGGGCCATGTTGGGGTGCAGCGACGTGGACCAGGCGACGATCTCCTTGCTGCCGAAGTCGTAGACCGGCGCGAAGTAGGCCTTGCCCCAGGGCTGCTTGAACTCGGTGACGTCGGTGCCCATCTTCTCCCACGGCCCGTCGGCGGCGAAGTCCCTGCCGATGACGTTCTCGAAGGTCTTTCCGACCTTGCCCCTGTACGAGTTGTACCTGTGGTAGTCGGTCTCGCGGCGGATCCCGCAGCTGATGCCCATCTCGCGCATCATCTTCAGCACGGTCTTGTAGGCTATGCGCACGCCCCGCTCGGCGCGCAGGCACATGGCGATCTGCCTGTGGCCGCACCCGTTGGCGGTGCGCGAGAATATCTCGGCGGCGGCCTCCCAGAGCTCGGGCCTGGTGGGGGCCTTCGGGTGCGACAGCGCGTAGTAGTAGCTCGACCTCGCCAGACCGGCGCATTCGAGCAGGTCGGCGAGGCGGTGTCGCCCTGAAAGCCCGCTCACGACCGCGGCCTTCTCGCCGTTCGAGAGCGTTTCTCCGCCTTCAGGGCGATCGATTTTTTTAGGTAGGCGTTCTCCGCCTCGAGCCTCTCGATCCTGCGCTCGAGCTCCTGCTCGCGCGTCGCCTCCCCGGATAGGGAGGCGGACCCCCTCGGCCTCCCCTTGGGCCTTGGCCTGAGCGCCTCCGGGCCTCCCTCCCGGTACGCCTTCAGCCATTTCTTGAAGGGGCTTGGCGAGGCTATCCCGAACCTCGCCACGGCCTCGGGCTTCGTCATGCCCTCGTCAACGACCGCCCTGACGGCGGCCAGCTTCGTCTCGAACGAATAGGCGGCGTGCCTCTTTCCCATCATGGCCAGAACCTCGATGCCCGCGGATCTGTAGGTGCACAGCCATTTTCTCACGGTTTCTTCCGGCACCCCGAGAAGGGCCGCGATCGCCGCGCGGCCGTGTCCCTCGTCGTGCAGCTCTGCCGCTCGCAGCCTCACCCCGACGTCGTACAAAACGTATCCAGCCATAAAAGGGCCTCCCATTTCTCGTAACCAAGAAATGGGAGGCAGTTCACGTGCTGGTCGGCGGGGGCTCTTCCTTATCTGAGCTTGATGCGCCGGCCGCAGACAGACGAGGCCTTACATGGGACAACGCTTGCAGCGATGTTCGTGCAGGCCTTGTCCAAAACGCCTAGCGAGCGGCATTGGGCGATGCCATGGCAAGCACGAAGCGCGCAAAGGCGGCCTCCGAGTCCTGGCTGCCCTTGAGCGCGCGCTCGCACACGGCGGCCTGCCCGAGCAGCTCGACGAGCTCCTCCTCGCCAAAGGCACGAGACCAGCGAACGTGATTCTTCACCTGCCAGGACTGCCGTCCCAGTTCGCGAGCGAGCCCGCCTGCGGCCCCGCGAGCGTCGAGCGACTTGGCGCATATGAGCTCGCGGAGTCTGCCCACGAGCACAGAGTGGAGGAACACGAGCGAGGGAGCCTTCATGAGATTGAGCATCTCCATGGCGCGAGGGGCATTCCTCTCGCAGACGGCATCGGCGAAGGCCCAGGGACTCACCTCGGCGATTTGGGCGACGTTGGCCTCCACGTCGGCGAGGGTGATGCGGCCCGCGTCGCCCGCGAGCTGAGCAAGCGTGGCTATCTGGTTGTCGAGGGCCACCGTGGACTCGCCCACGCGCTCCACGAGCTCCTGCGCCGCCGCGTTGTCCATGGAAAGCCCGCGCTTCTGGGCAAGCTTCACGACGTAGGGCGGCAGCTCCCAGCGCTTGAGCGGGGCGCAGTCGATGACGGAGTGCGGACCCACCTTGGCGACGGCCTTGTACAGGCGCGTGTTCTTTGCAAGCTTCTCCGCCACGAGGCACAGGACGCACTGGGGATTGGGGTCTGCGAGGTAACTCACGACCGCCTCAGACACTGGCTTGGCGAGCTGCCCTGCCCCATTCACGATGACGAGGCGGAAGTCTGCGCAAAACGGCATCGTCTGAGCCGAGGAGATGAGCTGACCGGGTTCCTCCAGGGAGGCGCCGTCAAGCTCGTCAAGGTTGAAGTCTGCCATGTCCGCGGGGACATGGGAGCGCAGGCGCCGCACCGCCGCGTCGCGCTTGAGCTCGTCAGCGCCAACGATGAGATATGCGGGCAAGAGATCGGCCATGGGTCCTCCCGGGTAGGTTGCTCGTCTGATTGTAGCGCGGGGCCTCCCTACCTCTCGCAGAGGACGCCAACGCCGCGCTCGCCCGGAGACAGCGTCACGTCGCCATGGTCCTTCGTGCACAGAAACCAGGCGCCGCTTCCCTCAAGCGTCTCAACGCACTCGGGCGCAGGGTGTCCGTACGAGTTGCCCTCACCGGCGCTTGCCACCGCAACCTCAGCGCGCAGCACCGCGGCCTGTCCCCCGTCCAGCGAGACGCGCGAGCCGTGGTGCCCCACCTTGAGCACGTCGATGTCACCCACCTGCGAGACGATGCTGTCAAGCACGTTCGACTCAGCATCGCCCGTGAGGAGCATCCGAAGGCCAGCTCCTCCCTCCCCGTAGGTGAGCAGCAGGCAGACGGAGTCCTCGTTCTCGGACCCGTCCGTGGCCTCCCTCGGCCACAGGCAGGTCATGGTAAACCCGCCAAGCCTCACCTCATCTCCCGCGCACAGCTCGCCGATGCCCGAGCCCACGAGACGGTCCGCATCCCTGCCCAGGCCCTCGGGCAGACTGCCCGAGACGCCCTCGCCCACGTATAGGGAGCCCGTGGGCACAAGGCCAGCGAGGTCATCGATGCCACCCGTATGGTCGTCGTGCAGGTGCGTCACGATGACGGCATCGAGCCACAGGACGTGCTGACGCGCGAGGGCATCGGTTATTGCGTCTCCCGGCCCCGTGTCAACGAGCAGGGCGTGGGGCCCGTCACGGACGAGGATCGCGTCCCCCTGTCCCACGTCAAGCACGGTGACGCTCGCGGGCACGAGGACGTACAGCCGGACGAAGATCGCGATGGCTACCGCAAGCCCACCCAGGGAGACCCTTGCGAGCACCCTCCTAGATGGCCTTGGCCAAAGTGCCAGAAGCAGCAGCGCCACGATAATAGGAAGCAACTCCACCCACCTCGGAACTACGACGGCAACGCTTGAAAATGGGAGCGCGGCAAACTGGCGAGTCAGGGCCACGACAAGGCATGCGAGCCCGTCCGCCACCGCAAGCAGGAGGCCACCCACAACCGGCACGGCGGCAAGGAGGCAAGCGACTAGGCCCGCGAGCACGAGGGGCGAGAGCAAGGGGCCCACTGCAAGGCTCGCGATGGGGCCCACCGTCGAGACCCTCCCGAACGTCACTGCGACCACGGCCCAGGTTGACAGCTGGCACACGAGCGAGGCCGCAAGAGACGAGCGAACGGATCGGCCGAGCTTTGCCATATGGGGCCGAAGCGGACGCGGCGTCAGACGCATCTCGCGATACGTGCGCGGGGCAATGAGCGCGTCGAGGGTTGCCCTCGCATAGGGGCCAAACAGCGACAGCGAGGCCACGGAGAGCATCGAGAGCTGAAATCCTAGGTCGCACGCACAGAATGGGTCCGAGAGACACATGAGCGAGCCCGCGATCGCAAGGCCGGAGGGCGCATGTCCCCGCCGTCCCGCTCCCTTTCCCGCAACGCCCGCGGCAAGCATCGCCCAGGCGCGCACGGCAGACGCCGGACACGAGCACATCAGCACGAACAGCGCGGACAGGCCAAGTGCCAGAACGCGGCGGGGCCCACCCGGCACGCCGGCGCAAAGCAGCAGGCCCTCGACGAGCGCGTGAGCAATGGCGAGATGCGCCCCCGATACGGCGACGAGGTGAGACAGGCCCGCAGCCGAGAAAACGTCGCTGAGCCCCTGAGCCTTGAGCTCGCGCCCGTCGCCAGCCACGATGCCCGCGAGCAACGCCCGGCCCTCACCCCTCTCGGGGGCGATGCGCGCCACCACACCCTCTCTCAAACCCGCCAGCACGCCCACGACTCCGCCGGCATGCCACCTCTCGGTGATGCGTACGGCCCTTATGCGCCCCGCGATGCCCTGGGAGCGGCTCGAAACGCCCCAGTCATCGCTGCCGTTGGGAGAGAAGCGCCCAATGGCACGGAGGCGTTCTCCTCTCGTCACGGCCTCAGGCGCCGTGAGCCAAACACCTGCCGTGATGCCCCCTGGGGCCTCGACACGTGCCCTGCACGTCCAAGAGCCATCCCGCTCGCTCGCATCCCCGTCAACGAACAAGACGCACGAGGAGACGGGCGTACGGACAAGCTGCTCGGTGGCGGCATCAAGCCGAGCCAACGCAAGGCCTGAGCATGCGCACGCAACAAGTATGCCAAGCGAGGCCGCCAGAGCCATGCGCGGCGCAAGGGCACGACCACAACGACGAAACGCCAACCCAAGCACAAGGCCGGCAACCGACAGGCACAGCGGCATCGGCACCCCGCAGACACCACGCAAGATCGCGACGCCGCATATGACCTGGCAGACCATTCCCACAAACAACGGTGGCACATAGGGACGACCCGGAAAGGCGGCCGCGTCATCGGGCCCACTCATGTCATCCATCGCAATCACACGCAGATGTGGTCGCGAAGCTTGGCGAACTTCTTCTCGCCGATTCCGCTCACGCGCATGAGGTCCTCGACAGACGAGAAGGGACCGTTGGCATCACGGTCCTCGACGATCGCTGCAGCCGTCGAAGGCCCCACGCCGGGAAGGCTGTCGAGCTCCTCGGCCGTTGCGCTGTTGATGTTGACGAGCGAAGGCATGGAAGATGACACGGATCCGGCAGCGTCGCCACCATTGGTGTCAGCCTCGGCACCCGCCGCCTCGCCCTCGAATGGAACATGCACCTTCTGTCCGTCCCCGAGAGGTAAAGCCAGGTTCATCGAGGAAGTGTCCGCCCCCTGAGCAAGCCCTCCCGCGGCATCAACGGCATCCCGCACCCGCGGAGAGGCAATCGCAAGCTCATAGACCCCCGGCGAGGCCACCGCACCATCAACATGCACCACGATCGCATTGGGCTCGGAAGTCAGCGCAGCCTGATCCGTCTGCGCAATTCCCTGGTTCTCCTGTGTCACGGGAGCGGTGTCGGACGCACGCTGCACCACAACGCCGCCGGACGGACGGACAAGGAAGACGAAGACACCAACGGCCACGGCCAGCGCAACGACCACGACGAGCGCCACGAATCTCATGTCCGGACGCCCCGTCCTTCTTGGCTGGGCCATTCCAACCACCTCCCTGCTCGAATCATGGCAAAGGAGCAACAGCAGACCAGCGCAATGGGATAGAAAGTCCCGCGCCGTCAAACGCAAACCTTGCAAAAACCTGACAGGATTTGGCCTCTTTGGCACAAAAAGAGCCCGACCAGCTGTTGAGAACTGGTCGGGCACGCACATCTAGCAGCAGATGTTCAAAACAGATTTAAGAGACTATTCGGCTGAGTTCTCCGGCCACTCGGCAGGTGCAAGCTCGCGATGCCTGGTCTTGAGCTCGCGGGGAGGACGGTACGAGGGACACGTGTCAAAGTCAACGTACTCGATGGTCTCCATGAGGTGCTTCACCATGGCGTCATGGTCGAAGGTCTCCCAAGCGCGACAAACGGCATCCAGGTGCGCGTGCGTCTCCGGGCGGCGCGGCATGAACAACGTGCAGCAGTCCGGAGCGGTCTGAGCGCTGATGTCATACGTCCCGATCCTGCGGGCACGATCGATGATCTCGATCTTGTCAGTGCCGATGAGCGGGCGAAACACCGGAATCTTGGCAACGTCGTTGGTTGCCGTGATGTTATCGAGCGTCTGGGAGGCCACCTGTCCGAGCGACTCACCGGTGACGAGCGCCTTTGCCCCCTCGAGCTCGGCCACGGCCTGGGCGACCTCGAACATGAGGCGACGGTACATGATGACGCGCAGGGACTGTGGCGCCTTGAGGGAGATCTCTCGTTGGCACTCGCCGAACGGCACCACGTACAGGCGCCCGATGATGCCCGCAGGCTCGAGGGCGCGGACGATGTCCTGGGTGAGCCACTCCGAGGCGTCACTCGTCATGGGACGGCCAGAGAAGTGCACGGGCACGCACGTGGCACCGCGACGACCGACCATCCATGTGGCGACGGGCGAGTCGAAGCCGCTCGAGAGCAGCGTCACAACCTTGCCAGCCGTGCCCACGGGAAGACCGCCGGCGCCGCGCATGGAAGTGGCATCGGCATACACGTAGACGTCGGACTGGACAACATGCACGTTGACCGTGACGTCGGGCTGATGCATCTGCACCTTCTTGTCCGGGAAGGCGTCGCACAGCACGGCACCAACCTGACGGTTGAGGTCAATGCTGTGGATGGGATAATCCGTGTTGGACCTGCGCCCGTGGACCTTGAAGGACTGGAACGGCTCACATGCCTTGAGGCTCTCGATAGCGGCCTCGTTGTACTGTTCGGGCTCGCGCTCGCACCTGTAGGCAACCGACACGCGCGCAACGCCGGGCACGCGCGAGATGAGCTCGGGAACGTCAGCCGGGACGTCCTCGTCCTCGAAGTGGACGCGCACGTAGCCGGCAAGACGCTCCACGTGGGCGGAGCGGCCCTTGAGGGCTCGCTTGAGGTTGGTAATGAGCTGTCGCTCGAACGTCGAGCGGTTCTTGCCCTTCAGGCCAATCTCGTGATAGTGGACGAGGCAGACTCTTGAAGTCACGGGTTACTCGCCAATCTTGGTGTTCGTGTCCTTGATGGCCTCGTCGAAGTCCTCCTGGACGTACCCGAGCGTGCCATTGGCGATCTCGTCCATGGCGATGGAGGTCGTGTCCTGGCCGGAGACGACGGTCGTGATGTCGTCGACGTCCTGGATGGCCGTCACGCGCAGGTGCTGCCCACGGAGCATGTTATTGATGTCGCACGCGCGCTTGGAAGCTACGGAGCACAGCAGGAACGGGTTGTGCTCGGTCTGCTCCAGCAGGTCGTCGATTTCAGGCTTGATGACAGACATTGCTTGGTACCTCAATTCATCTCATGAGAGTCCAGGACGCGGAGCAGCTCCGCGCAGGACTCCTGAAGGTCGTCGTTGACAACGCGCTCGTCGTACTCTCGGGCCATCTCCAACTCACCGGCGGCGTCGGCGAGCCTGAGCTCGAGACTCTGCTCGTCCTCGGTGCCACGACCGCGAAGTCGCTGCTCGAGCACCTTCATCGAGGGCGGCTCGATGAAGACGAGCACAGCGTCCGGATAGACCTTGCGAACGTTGAGGGCGCCCTGCACGTCAATCTCGAGAATGACGGAACGGCCGGCCGCGAGGTTGCGGTCAACCTCTGAGCGCAGGGTACCGTAGCAGTTGCCATGGACGTTGGCCCACTCAAGGAACTCGCCAGCCTCGACGCGGGTGGCAAACTCCTCCTTGCTAAGGAAGTGGTACGAGACTCCGTCCACCTCGCCAGGGCGTGGCTGCCTCGTTGTGGCCGAGACCGTCAGGCCCAGGTCGGGGCGCTGCTCCCTCACGAGGGAGACGAGCGTGCCCTTGCCTGCGCCCGACGGTCCGGAGACGACGAACAGCCTAGGTGTGCGCGACACTACTTCGAGAGGATCTCGAGGAGGGCCTCACGCTGGCGAAGGCCGAGACCCTGGACGCGACGCTTCGGGGAAATCTCGAGCTCGTCCATGATCTTGGCGGCCTTGGCCTTGCCGTAGCCAGGCAGCGACTCGATGAGGGCGCGGACGGGCATACGGGTGGCGGCGGGGTCATCGGAGTCGAGGACGTACTCGAGGGTGACCTGACCGTTCTTGATCTTCTCGCGAAGCTCGGCACGGGCGTGACGGGCCTCGGCGGCCTTCTTCAGGTTGGCAGCACGCTGCTCCTCGGAAAGCTGAGGGAGAGCCATTGTTTCCTCCAAACATAAACAACGAACAAAAGAACCGAAGGGATGTCCATCCCCGGGATCGGCTGTATGCAACTATGGCAATAGAGCTGCCGTTTTGCAAGAACTTAGACATAAAAAGCTCCCGGTTTTGGCCAATTTACCACCACTTTTGTCAAGGGATGGACACTTTGTGGCCTTTTCCGGGAGCCTTGTGGCGAATCTGTTTTGGGCCTAGGCGCGCTCGAGCTCGGCGACGATCGACTCGAAGGCGGCAACCGGGTCGTCGGCCTGCGTGATGGGCCTGCCCACGACGATGTGGCTCGCCCCCGCCTCGATCGCGGCGGCGGGAGTGGCGACCCTGCTCTGGTCGCCGAGGGCAGCGCCGGCGGGTCGCACACCCGGCGTCACGATGAGGGCGTCCGGACCGAGCAGCTCGCGCATCTCGCGGGCCTCGCGCGGCGAGCAGACGATGCCGTCAAGCCCGCTGTCCAAGGCAAGCTTCGCGAGCGCCGCGGCCTGCTCGGGAATCGGGCGCGTGACGCCCACCTTGGCAAGCTCATCGGCGTCCATGCTCGTGAGGACCGTGATCGCGATGACGTAGGGCTTGTGACCGTACTCGTCCTGGGCCTGCTCGGCGCCCTCATGGCAGGCGCGCAGCATAGCCTCGGAGCCAGAGCCGTGAACGGTCACGAGGTCGGCGCCGGAGTGCGCCGCGCTCTTGACGGCGCCGCGAACCTGGTGGGGAATGTCATGGAACTTAGAGTCTACGAAGACCTTGAAGCCACGCTCGCGCAGCTCGGAGACGAGAGGCAGGCCACCGTCGTAGATGAGCGTGATGCCCACCTTGAGCCACGTGGCATGTCCCTCGAGCTTGCCGGCAAGCGCGCGAGCCTCGTCGGGGCCGCAGTCGAGCGCCACCATGATGCGCTCGCTCGCAGAGAGGTTGTCGAACCTACCCATGTCTCTCCCCTATCCCTCGAAGGCGCCGATGAGCTCATTGATGTCGCTGACGCCCTGGGACTCGGCCCACTCGGTGAGCTCGTCGAGGATGCGCGGCGCGGCCGTGGGGTCAACGAGATTGGCCATGCCCACCGAGACGCTCGTGGCGCCGGCGAGGATGAACTCCGCGGCGTCGCGACCGGTCATGACGCCGCCAACGCCCACGATTGGGATGTTCACGGCGTTGTGAACCTCCCACACCATGCGCACGGCGATGGGGTGCAGGGCCGGGCCGCTCATGCCGCCCGTGGGACGCGACAGGCGGCTCCTGCGCGTGTCCACGTCGATGGCCATGCCGGAGATGGAGTTGATGACCGTCAGGGCGTCGGCACCCTCGGCCTCGAGGGCCTGGGCAACCTCGACGACGCGTGCGGGGGCCATCTTCACGAGCAGCGGGCGCTTCGTGTGGGAGCGCACGGCGCGGATCACCTCGGCGGCACCCTCGGGCGTGGAGCCCATGGCGCAACCGCCGGCGGCGATGTTGGGGCAGCTGATGTTGATCTCGAGACCGGCGGCGAAGGACGCAAGCTCCTCGAACAGGTCCACGGCGCGCACGTACTCGTCAACAGAATGGCCGGCAACCTGGCAGATCACCTGGGTGCCCTTGTCGGAGAGCTGCTGGAGGTACTCGCCATAGGAGTCAACAAGGCCGCGAACGCCGGGGTTCTGAAGGCCCACGGAGTTCATCATGCCACTCGTGACCTCGGCCATGCGCGGCGCGGGATTGCCGGGCCAGGGCTCGGCGGCGCAGCCCTTCGTCGTGATGGCGCCAAGGCGGCTCACGTCGTAGAAGCCCTCGAACTGCCAGCCAAAGCCATACGTGCCGCTCGCGGTGTTGATCGGGTTCTTCATCTTGATGCCGCCGAGGTCGACGGCCATGTTCACCTTGCTCACCATGCCACCACCTTCGAGTCGAAGACGGGACCTGCCATGCAGGCGCCCATCATGCCGTAGACGGTCTCGACGTTGCACGTGTTGCAAGCGCCAAAGCCGCAGGTCATCATGCGTTCGACGGAGACCTCGCACGTGACGCCGGCAGCCTCGGCGATAGCCGCGACGGCGCGCATCATGGGCTCGGGACCGCAAGTGAGGACGAGGTCATACGCACCCGTGGCGAGCATAGGCTCGACCTCGGCCGTCACGAACCCCTTCGTGCCAGCCGTACCGTCGTCAGTCGTGAGGCGGACCTCACCGCACAGCGGCCCGAGCTCGTCGGTCCCGCAGATCTTGGCGGCAGTGAGGGCGCCGACGACGGCGTCAACCTCGGCACCGTTGTCAGCGGCGAAGCGAGCAGCGGCGATGACAGGCGTGATGCCGATGCCGCCCGCGACAACGAGGACCCTCTTCGCGCCCTTGTCCATCCTCCAGCCGTGGCCACCGGGGCCAAGCACCGTCGAGGTAGAGCCGGCACCCATGGCGGAAAGCCTACGCGTGCCATCGCCCACGACCGCATAGTACGTGGTCACCGTGCCGGCCTCGGCATCAGCGGAGGAATACGAGAGAGGGATGCGAATGAGCTGGCGGGTATCGCCGGGGACCTCGAAGCTCATGAACTGACCGGGCTCGAGAGCTGCCGCCAGACGCGGGGCCTCGATCGTGAGGCGATAGACGCCCTCGGCCACAGGTTCGTTCGAGACGACGGTGAAGTCGTGGATGCGCGCCGGCGATGGTGTTGGTAGGGCCATGTCTCTCCTTTCGGGCAAAACGCCGTCGCGAGCCACGCGACGGCCAAAGACGCCCGCCGACCCTCCCCGGACCGACGGGCGTCATGCGTATGGAACTAGGCGAGCTTGCAGTCCTTCAGGACGTGCTTGCCGGCAACGACCGTGTCCGTGGCGCGGCCGCGCAGCTTGGCGCCCATGAACGCGGAGTTGTGCTGCTTGCCGCAGAACAGCTCCGGCGTGACCTCGAGCTCGAGCTCGGGATCGATGAGCGTGAGGTCGGCGACCGAGCCGGCCTCGACCTTGACGGGGGCAAGGCGCGCGACCTTGCGCGGGTTCACGCACATGACCTCGACGAGGCGCTGCCACGTCATCTTGCCGGCCGCGACGAGGTCCGTGAGCATGAGCGGAAGGCTCGTCTCGAGGCCAACGACTCCGAACGGGGCGATCTCGAACTCGCACTCCTTCTCGTGCAGGGCATGCGGCGCGTGGTCGGTGACAACGCAGTCGATCGTGCCGTCGGCGATGCCGGCACGGAGCGCGGCGGCGTCCTCGGCCGTGCGCAGCGGCGGGTTCATCTTGAGGTTCGTGTCGTAGGTGTCGTCGAGCGCGGACTCGTCGAGGAACAGGTGGTGCGGGCAGACCTCGGCCGTGACGGGCAGTCCCTCCGCCTTGGCCGCGCGGACGAGCTCCATGCCGTGCGCCGTCGAGATGTGGCAGATGTGCAGGGCGCAGCCCGTGAGGCGGCACAGCTCGATGTCACGCGCGATCTCGATCTCCTCGCCGGCGGCAGGCCAGCCGGCCAGGCCCAGGCGCGTGCTGGCACGGCCCTCGTTCACCATGCCATGCTCCGTGAGGGAGCGGACCTCGCAGTGGCAGGCGACGGCGCGGTCGAACTGGCGCACGTAGTCCATGACGGTGCGAAGCATGCCGGCGCTCTGGACGCCATGTCCGTCATCAGAGAACATGCAGGCGCCCTCGGCCACCATGTCACCGATCTCAGCGAGCGCCTCGCCCTTCTCGCCACGCGTGCAGGAGCCGATGGGGCGGACGTGAACGAGGCCGCAGGCGTCGCCCTTGGCGATCTGGTAGCGGATACCCTCGCCCGTGTCGACGACCGGGTCGGTGTTGGGCATCGTGGCCACGTCCGTGAAGCCACCGGCAGCGGCGGCAGCGGAGCCCGTCTCGATGGTCTCCTTGTACTCGAAGCCGGGGTCGCGGAAGTGGACGTGGATGTCGGTCAGGCCGGGAACGAGGTACTTGCCGTCGGCCTCGATGACCTCGGCACCCTCGGGGGCCTTGATGCGCTCGCCAACCCTGGCGATGCGCTCGCCCTCGATGAGCACGTCCATGACACCGTCGAGACCAATCTGGGGGTCAACGACGTGGGCGCCCTTAATCAGCAGCATTCTCTTCTCCTCCAAGCAGCAGGTACATTTCGGCCATGCGGGTGTAGAGGCCCGCGGCGACCTGTCGGGTCACGAACGAGTTCTGAGCGTCGGCGGGGATGGAGTCGATCTCCATGCCGCGGTTCATCGGGCCCGGGTGCATGACGAGCGCACCCTCCTTCATGCGGGCGTGACGCTCGGCGTTGAGGCCCCACAGGCGGTTGTACTCTCGCTTAGAGGGGATGGTGGCACCCTCCATGCGCTCGAGCTGCACGCGCAGCATGTACACGACGTCGGCGTCCTCGATGACGGAGTCGAAGTCATACGTCTCCTCGGCGCCGAAGACCTCGGGCTCGGGAAGCTGGAACGTGGGCGGGCCCACGAGCGTGACCTTGGCGCCCATCGTGCGCAGCGCGGGGGCCAGCGAGCCCACGACGCGGCTGTGCAGAAGGTCACCGACGATGGCCACCTTGAGGCCTTCAAGCTTGCCGAAGTGCTCGCGCATCGTGTACAGGTCGAGCAGGGCCTGCGTGGGGTGGGCGTGCTTGCCGTCGCCGGCGTTGATGACGCGCGCGTCGGTGTACTGGGTGATGCGCTCGGCGGTGCCGGCGTTGCGCGCGCGGCAGACGAACATGTCGATGCCGTAGGAGTCGAGCGTCTTGATGGTGTCCTCGAGGCACTCGCCCTTGGAGACGGAGGAGCTGGAGCCCTGGACGTTCAGGGAGTCGGCCGAGAGGCGCTTCTCGGCAATCTCGAACGAGGAGCGCGTACGGGTGGAGGCCTCAAGGAAGAGGTTCACGATCGTGCGGCCGCGAAGAGCGGGCACCTTCTTGATCGTGCGGTGGTTGATCTCCTCCATCGAGCGGGCGGTGTCGAGGATCTGCGTGATGTCGTCGGCCGTTAGGTCCGTCGTGTTGATGAGGTTGCGTACGGAAAGCATCTTAGGCACTGACCTCCTTGTTGGCGATGGCCTGCTTCTCGGCCTCGATGTCCCAGATTTCCACCGCGTCGCGGCCGTCGAGGGACTCCACGAACACGCGGACGTCCTCCTCGTGGGAGCTGGGGACGTTCTTGCCCACGTAGTCGGCACGAATGGGCAGCTCGCGGTGACCGCGGTCGACCATGACGGCGAGCTGGATGGTGGCGGGTCGGCCAAAGTCCATGAGGGCGTCGAGCGCCGAGCGGACGGTGCGGCCGGAGAAGAGCACGTCGTCGACGAGGACGATGTCCTTGCCGTCGACGTCGAAGTTGATCTCGGTCTTGTGGATGACGGGCGCGACACGACGCGTCACGTCGTCACGGTAGAAGCTGATGTCGAGCTTGCCCACGGGCGGGCGGATGCCCTCGATGGCCTCGATCTCGTCGGCGAGCTCCTCGGCGATGTTTGCGCCGCGACGCACGATGCCGACGAGGGCGATGTTGCCAGCCCCCTCGTTGTTCTCGATGACCTCGTGGGCGATGCGGGTGAGGGCTCGCGCCATCGCCGCTCCGTCCATGATGGTCGCCTTGGGTGCGATCTGTTCCATGTGGCTCCCTTCACAAAAAAAGACGCCTGTGCCTAGTGCGGCCCGGGACGTCTGGTGAAGGTCTCATATGTGTTGCGCCGATGCGCTCGATCCTTGCCGGTGTCCCGCACCGTCTTAAAGGTCTTGACTACTATACTACTCAGCGACAAGAACAACGCCGAAATTCGAAATCCACTCGGCTCAACGCACAGGAGTGCACATGATCGAGCACAAGCTCTCTAACGTCCTGCTCAAGCCTGCAGAGCACCTGACGGGCCATGACGAGCTCTACGCATTCTGCTCCTCTCCGCTCGCCTATGACGACGCGCGACAGGCCCTCGTCGTCGACGAGCCCACCGACTTCATGACTTTCCTCAACGCCTGCTCGACGGGCAAGTGGGCTAAGTACTGCGACATCCACGAGGTGACGCTTTCCCTCGAGCTGTCCGGAGACGCCTGCGAGGTCGTCATCAAGGGACTGCCCGCGGGTGCGCGCGCAGACGCGGAGAGCACGGTCGAGCTCGACCGCCTCTCCATCAAGCCCGAGGAGGGCGGCCACGCCCGGGTGAGCGCCACGATCGACGCCGCCGGCATGGACCTCGTGGCCTTCGAGTTGCTTCCCGCCGGCCGCACGCTCCTCCATTCCGGCAGCTACTCGGCACGCGTTGACGAGGCGCGCGTGCGCCCCGTGCGCATCGCGCTGTCCACGACGACGTTCAAGAAGGAGCACTACATCGTCCCCAACATCGAGCTCATGCGCTCGAGCGTGGCGGGCGACGACGGCCCCATCCGCGACAACTTCCACATGTTCGTCGTCGACAACGGCTCCACGCTTGACGCTGCGTCACTCAGCGACGAGCTCGTGACCGTGATTCCCAACGCCAACGTGGGCGGCGCCGGCGGATTTGCTCGCGGCATGCTTGCCGCGCTCGACTCCGAGCAGCCCTTCACGCACGTCATCCTCATGGACGACGACGTGCACGTGTTCCCCGAGAGCATCAAGCGTACCTACAACTTGCTCGCGCTTGCGACAGACGAGTACGCGAACGCCTTCGTGAACGGCGCCATGCTCTCCGTCGAGCAGCCCACGCGCCTGTTCGAGGACGTGAGCCACGTGCTGCGCAGCGGCAAGTACGCAAAGCTCAAGCCCGACCACTACGTCGACCGCCTGGCTGACGTCGTGGCGAACGAGCGCGAGAACGTCGAGGTGGAGCACGCTTACGGCGCCTGGTGGTTCTCGTGCATCCCCTTGGCCAACATCCGCGAGAAGGGCCTGCCGCTGCCGGTGTTCGTGCGCTGCGACGACGTGGAGTACGGGCTGCGATCCAACCCCACCTACATGACGATGAACGGAATCTGCGTGTGGCACGAGAGCTTCGAGGGCCGTCCTCGCGCTTCGGTGGACTGCTACCAGTACGTGCGCAACTTCCTCGTCATGGCCGCATGCGACGGCTTCGTGAACACCGAGCTGTTCATGACGCGCGTGTGGAGAAACGTCATGCTACGCCGCCGCGAGCTGGAGTATGGCGCCGCCGAGCTGCTGCTCCAGGGCGTCGAGGACTACCTGCGCGGACCCGAGTGGCTCATGGAGGTGGACGGCAGCGCCCTCATGCGCAAGAACGCCCAGCTCAACGACAAGTTCGTGCCACTGTCGGAGGTTGACCCAGAGCTGCTCGACTCCGCGAACCTCGACGCCATCCACCCTGAGCCCCACCATGCCATAGGCATCGCCGGCAAGCTTCGCAAGTCGATCCCCTATGACAAGCACCTGTTGCCTGACGCCCTGCTCAGGAAGGCCCCCGGCCACATGCAGACGACGGGCCCCTGCGTCTACGACAACGACACGGTTGCGCGCAAGACGGTGCTCGTGCTTGACGTCACCGGCGAGAAGGCCGCGGTCCGCCGTATGGACCGCGAGCGAAACCGCCGCATCATCGAGCGCGAGCGCACGCTCAAGCGTCGCTGGCAGCTCGAGCACGAGAAGGTCGCGGCTGCCTATGCAGACGCCTTCCCGAAGATGACGAGCGAGGCCTGGTGGCGTGGCTACCTGGGAATGAAGTAGCGAGCCCGAATACACGATGAGCAACGGAGGGGGCGATCGCGAGCATGCGGTCGCCCCCTCACTTTACCTAGGCTTTCGCCATTTTGGCGCGAAATGATGCACCCGCGGCGCGAATGGACCGCGCCGCGGGCGAATGAATGTCCGCAATATAGTTACGCACAGGCGTGAGACGTTACTTCTCAGGACGTCTCACGTACTCGATCTGGGGATGGAAACGCAGGCCCTCGAGCGTGCCGCCGACGACGGCCCGAGCGCGCTCGAGCTTGCGTCCCTTCGCCTCGAGGACGATGCGCACGAGGTGATTGAGGTCTCGGGCGATGACGTAGGCATAACCAGCGAGGCCCTCGCCGCGGTACAGCACGATGTCATTGCGATACGCCAGACGGAACCGGCCGATGCGCTCGCCCGAATCGAGCGCGATGTTGCCCGCGCCATTGACCTTGCACTTGTGCGTCACGACGCTCGTGCCCACGACATAACACGGATGGACGCGAGACACGCGCCTCGTGAACTCCCAGTCATCCGTCCAGATGAAGAAGTCCTTGATGGGAAGCCCCAGCTCGGCAATGACGTCCGCTGGAACGAACAGCGACACAAACGAGGCGAGCGTGCAGGGTTGCAGCTCGGGCGTGAAGTCCTCGATCGTGGTGTGAAGCGGATGTCGTTGACGGTTCATCGTGCAGGGCGTGCCGTCCGTCCACAGGCACACGCTCGTGAGATACCCGTAGTCGCCGTCGAGCCCCTCGCCCGCAAGCAACAGCTCGCGCAGGGTGTCGGAGTGGGCCATGCAGTCATCGTCCATGACCCAGACAAAGTCATACCCCGCCTCGACCGCAACGCGCATGCCAAAGTTGAAGCCACCGGCACCACCGAGGTTCTCCCCCGTGTTGTGATAGACGAGGCGGCCGCTGGCAACGAGCGGCGCAAGCGCCTCCTGCGTGCCGTCCGTGCTCGCGTTGTCAACGACGATGACAGAGAGCTCGTAGGCGCCCCCAAGCCCGCCGAGGTCCTGGGCCGCAAGGCAGTCGAGGCACTCGAGCAAAAGGTCCTTGCGGTTGTACGTCACGACGACGGCCGCGACGCTCCTCTTGCGCGCTGGGGACGCGCCATTCTCGGCGCCCATTAGTTGAACTGCCTGCGGTAGGCCTGGCAGACATCGTCGGTATCGCCAATCATGCGCTGCTCGCCCTTCTCGATCCAGACGCAGCGCGTGCACAGGCGCTCCACCTGCTCGAGCGAGTGGCTCACGAACAGCACGGTGACGCGCCCGCTCTCGATGAACTCGCGGATGCGGCGCTCGCACTTCTCCTGGAAGAAAACGTCGCCCACGGAGAGCGTCTCGTCCACGATGAGGACGTCGGGCTCCACGACTGTGGCGATGGCGAAGGCGATGCGCGCGACCATGCCGCTCGAGTAGTTCTTGAGCGGCATGTCCATGAAGTCCCTGAGCTCAGCGAAGTCGACGATGTCATCGAGGTGCGCGTCGATAAACTCCTTGGTATAGCCAAGCAGCGCGCCATTGAGGTAGATGTTCTCGCGGGCCGTGAGCTCGATGTCAAAGCCGGCGCCGAGCTCGATGAGCGGCGCGATGTTGCCGTGAACCCGAACGCTGCCCTCGCTGGGCTCCAACACGCCGGCGATGATCTTGAGCATCGTGGACTTGCCCGAGCCGTTCGTGCCCACGAGGCCGAGGACCTCGCCACGGCGCACCTTGAAGCTCACGTGCTTGAGGGCGTGGAACTCCTCGAAGAACAGCTCGTGCTTGACGAGCTTGATGAAGTACTCCTTGAGGTTGTCGAGGCGCTCGCTTGCCATGTTGAAGATCATGGAGACGTCGTTGACCTCGATGGCATAGTCCTCGGAGTTCGTGGTGTCAGTCTTGACTGCCATGGGGATTAACCAGCCTTTCGGCTCAGACTAGATGTAGAGGATGAACTTGCGCTGGAGCTTGCGGAAGACCGCATAGCCAACGGCGAGCATGAAGACGGCCCAGAACACGCACATGGCGACGGTGATGAGCTCAGGCGGCTGTCCGTTGAGCAGGATCATGCGCATGAACGCGACGTAGTTGTACATGGGGTTGGCAAGCATGATGACGCGCATGAAGGCATACGGCACCTGGGCGATCATGCTCACCGGCCAGAACAACGGCGTGACGTAGCTCCACGCGAGGATCACGACGCTCCACAGGTGGATGATGTCACGGAAGAAGACGGCCAGCGACGAGAGCAGCAGGCTCATGCCGATGCAGAAGCCCATGAGGAGCACGAGCAGCACCGGCAGCAGTATGACCGTCCAGGTGGGAAGGACGCCCTCCCACAGCATGACGATCACGACGGCGATGAGCGAGAAGGCGAAGTTCACGAGCGCGAACAGCACGCGCTCCACGGGAAAGACCGTCTTGTTGATGCGGACCTTCTTGAGCAGCGGGGCCGCGTCAAGGATCGAGGTGACGCCCTGGTTGGTGGAGTCGGCGAAGATGGTCCAGATGACGTTGCCGAGGATGAGGTAGAGCGGGTAGTGCTCCATGTTGTCATAGCGCAGGAAGAACGAGAACACGAGCGACATGACGACCATCATGAGCAGCGGGTTGAGCACGCTCCACACGACGCCGAGAACGCTGCGGCGGTACTTGCGCTTGAAGTCCTTGCCCACGAGCTGCGCGAGGATGAACTTCTCCTTGGCCCGGCCGGTCTTTGCGTAGGCCTCCGAGGCGGGAACGGTGGCCTGGCCGGCCACGGTCTGGTCTTGGGACAATTCGGTCTCCTTGACGGTCCGTCAGATGACGCGCGGGGCGCGCTCGAGACGGCCGCATATCTTGCGGCGTCTCAAGCCCTAAATGATAGCAGCGCGGCGCTAGGAGAGGATGCCCTCCACCGCACGCTCATCAAATACTGACTGATACGGCACCACGCCATACTGCCCGCCCGCGATAACCTGGACGTAGGTTGCCGCAATCCAGGCAACGAGCACGATAACCGCGCAGGAACGGCGCAGACGCCCAGCCGGCAGCCAGTCAAGCGCCATGGGCATGAGCAGTATGAGCGAGGGCGCAAAGTAGCGGGCCACGCGGTCGATGATGAATGGCAGGAACGCCGCCGAGACGTTCAGCGCAAACGCGAGCGTGGCGCACGCGAGCAGGGCAGAGGCGATGCGGCCAATGGGCTTGCCTGCGAATCGCGACGCCACAAGCGCGAACGCCCACGTCATGCCTGAGGTCACGATGGCATTGAGCCGCGGATTTGGCCCAACGTAGACGCTGCTCGAGGGGTCAAGGTACAGGCCAAAGCGCGAGCCCGAAAAGAGCAGCTGGACCACGTGAACACCCACGAAGGCAAGCGCGATAACACCCAAAAGAACAACGCAGGAACGCACGGGCGTCATCCCGATCCGCAAGAGGGGCCACAGGGCAAGCCACATGAGGCAGCTCAGATGCATGCTGGCCCCCAGCAGCACCCAAAGGGCATAACGGCCAAACGCTCGGCGCCTGGCGCTCGGCTCTTCCTCGTCCTCAGCGCCGACCCACTCCAGGCCGTTGAGGACGCAGGCGATGCCAAACCACTGCCGGGCGATGTTGTACGTCTCAAAGTAGAAGCCGGCAAGGACGAACAGGGCAACCGAAAGCGCGGGCGCAGGCGAGACGCGCCTGCAGGCCCTGAGCACGAGCGCATAGGTTGCCGCCGAGAGACACGCGAACATCCACTGTGGGTTGTCCGTAAACAAGTTGAGAAGGCGAATGAGCAGATAGAAGCCAGGGTCCATGCCGGGCGCGGGCGGCTCGCTCGCATAGAGGTGATAGAGCTGCCAATAGCCAAGGTAGCCGGCGGAATCCATGGTGGCGGAGTAGTCGACCCCGATGTCATAGCGAAGCGCGGCGGGAACGAGCAGCGCCACGAACGCAACGAACCAGAGCGCGTCGGCTCCCCGGCGGCCGAGACCCTCGACATGCTGCGCCACGGTCACCGCCGCGATGGCGACAAGCGCAGTGACGACATAGACAAACATGGGGACCTCCCGCAGCGCAAGCCCGACGCACGGACGGGCACATCATGGGCAAAACAAAACCCCGCTGGCAGAACCAACGGGGTCATCAAATTCTGGCTCCTCGAGTAGGACTCGAACCTACAACAACGCGGTTAACAGCCGCGGGCTCTACCATTGAGCTATCGAGGAATTCTGCTGTCAGGAGCTCGTTGCTTGCTCCTTGCGTGCGAGAACTAGTATACGGAAAGTGCGCGCACATGCAACCTAGAATTTTGACAAAATTTTGCACGACCGTTTTTCTCGACGACGCGACGGCCGACAGGCGAACCAGATTGGTTGGTAAGCGGCACCTTCAGCCCCCCATTTGCCACAATGGAATGCGTGCAGGCGCAGGTGAGGAGCAAAGGACATGGCCAGACACAACGCAGCAAGCCGGGCAGCGGCAAAAATCGGGTCTGCCGTCCTCGTCTGCATAGCGCTCGCATGGCAGGCGCTGGGTGCAGGCCTGCCAGCCACCACGGCCCGAGTCGACCCAGTCGAGTCCCCCACCACCGCGCAGGCCTCCGTTCCCGACGGCTGGCAGAGCTGGGACGAGGCCTCAGCCCCAGATTACGTGCTCGAGGCAGGACCGGCACAGGTGCGCAAGGCGCTCGAGGCGGGCGAGATAAGCTACTCCCCTCTCGACGGGCTCGGGCGTCCGGGCCTTGTGGCCGCCAGCCTCACGCACGAGAGCCGCGAGCGGGCAAGGCAGCGGGGAAGGCAGGACATCGAGGTCGATCCGGTAGGCTGGCCGGACGAGAACCCCAAGGTCAGCATCGAGACTCCCGACGGAAGCACATACAGGGGACGCTTCTGGAACCGATCCCACCTGCTCGCCGACAGCCTTGGCGGAGACCCCACGCGCGAGAACCTCGTGACGGGCTCCCGCATGCAGAATGCCGGCGGCAACGACAACGAGGGTGGCATGGCCTACGGCGAGCAGGTTGCCAGGGATTGGCTCGACGAGCACGATGGCGGCACGCTCTACTACTCCGCGCTGCCGCTCTACGAGGGCAGCGAGCGGATACCGCGCGCCGTCATCGTGGACATGTTCTCCTCGGACGGCACCGTTGACATGGAGCTCATCGTCTACAACGCCGCGAAGGGCTATGCCATCGACTACGAGACGGGCGTCGTGACCCGAGTGGACTAGCTGTGCTGCCCTGCCCGGCAGCGCTCGTCCTGGCCCCGATACAGCTCGCGCCATGACTCAAGGTCGTGCTCGAGCTCCTCGTCGCCCGTCGCGTTCACCCAGAACGGCCACTTGACGCGAGTGCGAGGCGACTCGACGCCATGCATGTGTGAAAATGAGCGTGTTTGCCCAGGCGAGAGGAGTCCCATGCCAACGTTTCTCAACGACAGCCCCGTCTTTGGGCCCGTCCGAAGCCGCAGGCTGGGCCTCTCGCTCGGCGTCAACATGATGCCGGCGGCGGGCAAGATCTGCACGTTCGACTGCCTCTACTGCGAGAACGGCCTCAACGCCGAGCGCAGGTGCGCTCAGCGGCACAACACGGCCGAGACCGTCCTCGCCAGCCTTGAGCGCTCGCTGCTCGAGATGCGCGAGACAGACGAGCTTCCCGATGTCATCACGTTCGCCGGCAACGGCGAGCCCACGGCGGCGCCCGAGTTTCCCGAGGCAATCGCCGGAGCCGTGAGGCTTCGCGACGAGATTGCGCCCAGCTGCAGGATCGCCGTGCTCTCAAACGGCACGAGGGCGGACGTTCCGGCCGTCCATGACGCGCTCATGCTCGTGGACGACAACATCCTCAAGCTCGACACGGCAGACCGGTCCTACATCCAGCTGCTCGACAGGCCCGTCGGTCCTTATGACGTGGAGCACCAAATCGAGACGTTCGCGAGCTTTGGCGGTCACGTCATCGTCCAGACGATGTTTCTCACGGGCAGCTTCGACGGGCACGATCTCGACAACACCGGCGAGCGCTACGTGGGACCCTGGCTTGACGCCCTCCAGCGCATCCGCCCCCAAGAGGTCACCATCTACACCGTGGCACGTGACACTCCGGTCCCGGGACTCGAGAAGGCATCACCCGCGATCCTCGATGGCATCGCCGAGCGCGTACGTGCCCTGGGCATCCCCTGCCAGGTGAGCTACTAGATCCCTAGGGTGCATCAGCTCCAGGCGGCGCCAGCAGCTCTCGCGCAATCGGCCCGCCACAAGGCCCATGCCGCAGGAACAACGAGCACGACATAGGCAACGAACTTGCCCACAAGCGGGCCTATCGCCTTGAGGGCGGGGTAACCAAGCGCGAGCCAGGCCGCAAGCGGAACGAAGCCGAGGGGCCTTGCCGTGGCGCTTGAGGAAGTCACCCGTGCTCGGCTCCCTTTTCGTCAGCTGCCGCACGCGGCGTATACTCGAGAACATATCAGCCATTGTGGACAATAACTATTTTGCTGATCTACCAGCAATTTTATGGAGTGAATCATGTTCAACGTCGTGCTCTTTGAGCCAGAGATCCCCTCCAACACGGGAAACATCGGGCGAACGTGCGTCGTCACCGGCTCTAGGCTCCACCTCATCGGGCCGCTCGGCTTCTCGCTCGGAGACGACATGCTCAGGCGCGCCGGCCTTGGCTACTGGCACAGCCTGGACGTCACGACCTACGCGGGCTGGGAGGAGTTTCTCGCGCAAAACGGACTGAGCGAGACGGACGAGCGCCTGCACCTGCTCACGAAGAAAGCCCGCAAGACCTATGCGCAGGCAACCTATGCGGACGGCGACTTCCTCGTGTTCGGCAAGGAGTCCACGGGTCTGCCGGAGGAGTTGCTCGCCCGTGCGGCGAGCAGGTGCGAGCGCATTCCCATGCTGCCTGACGCGACAACGCTCAAGGACGCCGGCGAATGGGCGGCACGCGTTGGGCGCGAGCAATCCCACGAGGCGCTGCGCCAGGACGTCTGTGGCAACTTCGTTGACCCAGACGACTACCGCATCAGCGCGCTCAACCTCTCCAACTCCGCGGCCATCGTGCTCTACGAGGCCCTGAGGCAGACGGACTTTCAGGGCATGTAGCGAAGGCTGACGTGCGACCTGGCCAGCTAGAAGCAGAGCTTGATGAGGGCCTTCTTGAGGCCGTCAAGACAGTTCCATGTAGCATCTGAGCCCTTCTGGCAGTAGGCGTCTGCCTCCTCGCTCTCGAGCGGTGCGTCCGAGATACACTGGAGCAGCACGGCCCCGGCATCGGAACCGCTCAAGCCCTTCGACCTCGCCTGGAAGTCGGCCACGATTTCGGTGACCGAGCGGCACGTGAGCTTGACCTTGCAGGTGGCACTGCCGCCCGAGCCTGTGACATCGCCCAGCTCATAGTCAAAGCCCTGCAGGTAGGTCGTCACGACGTCGGAGGCCGAGAGGCCCATGTCATCAAGCTGGGACCCCACATATCCCGAAAGCGTGTCCTCCACGAGCTGGACGGAGTCGCCGCTGCCGGACTTGAGCTCGTCGAGGCGGCTTGAGATGTCGTCCCTGATGGCCTGTCCGTCTGATGACGAGAAGTCAGAACCACCGCAGCCAACGAGCAGCAGCGTCACGACGGCGAGAACGGCGCACAGAACGGGCAGCACGGTTCGACGATTCCTCATGATTCCCCCTAGCAAATGACCCCACGGCGAAAGGCCGCAGGGTCATGGTAGCAAACAAATGTTTCAAGCAGCTGAAGAAGCCCTATTCGGCCATGTAGTCCTTGAGCTTGCCGGAGCGGCTCGGGTGACGCAGCTTGGCGAGCGTCTTGGACTCGATCTGGCGAATGCGCTCGCGGGTGACGCCAAACTCGCGGCCAACCTCCTCGAGCGTGCGCGGGTGGCCGTCCTCCAGGCCAAAGCGCAGCTTGATGACCTTGCGCTCACGGTCGGCGAGGCCGTCGAGCACCTGGTCGAGCTGCTCGCGCAGCATGGAGTCGCTCGCGGCCTCGGGAGGCGCAACGGCCTGGGCGTCCTCGATGAAGTCGCCGAGCTGGGAGTCCTCCTCCTCGCCAATCGGCGTCTCGAGCGACACCGGCTCCTGGCTGATCTTCTGGATCTCTCGCACGCGCTCGGCACTCATGCCCATCTCCTCGCCGATCTCCTCGGGGGTCGGGTCACGGCCAAGGTCCTGGAGCAGCTGACGCTGCACGCGGACGAGCTTGTTGATCGTCTCGACCATGTGCACCGGGATGCGGATGGTGCGGGCCTGGTCGGCGATGGCGCGCGTGATGGCCTGGCGAATCCACCACGTGGCGTACGTGGAGAACTTGAAGCCCTTCGTGTAGTCGAACTTCTCGACGGCGCGGATGAGGCCGAGGTTGCCCTCCTGGATGAGGTCCAGGAACAGCATGCCACGACCGACGTAGCGCTTGGCGATGGAGACGACGAGTCGCAGGTTGGCCGAGATGAGCGCCTGCTTGGCCTCGAGGCCCATCTGCTCGACGCGCGTGAGACGACGAAGCTCGACGCGAGAGAGCTCGAGCTCGCCATTCTCGTGGGCCTCGAGCTTCTCGGCGGCCTCGGTACCCGCCTCGATCTTCATGGCGAGGTGGACCTCCTCGCTGGCCGTAAGCAGGTCGACCTTGCCGATCTCCTTGAGATACATGCGCACGGGATCGCCCGTGAGCATCACGGTGGCGGCGTCCTGGCGGCGGCGAGCCTTGAGGCTCGAGCCCTTCTTGGAGCGCTTGGGGGCAGCCGGGATGGCGGGAATCTTCTCGACGGGGCGTTCGTCATCGTCGTCAAGCGAGTTGATGCTCACGTGGGACTCACCGTCGCCGTTCTCGTCGTCGTCCTCGTCGGTGCCGGCATCCTCCTCGTCGGCCGCGACGATCTCCACGCCACGGGTCCGGAGGGCGCCATAGAGGTCCTCGAGCTCGTCGTCGTCGACGTCAACCTCACGAAGGGCGATCTGGATGTCGTCCTCCGTGACGCTCCCCGCGGACTTTGCGGTCTCGACAAGCTGGCCCAGGGCTCCCTCGAGCTCGGAGGAGAGCTTCGTATCGTTCTTGGTCTTCTTACTCGTTGCCACGGACTTCCTCTCGACTGCAGTCGATGCACAGATGTTGCTTATATTACCCTCAACGCATGAGCTTACGCATAAGAACGCAAGAAATGCGCAGCTTGCCGCCATCAAAGATATGCGGCAACGTCCCTACTCGAGCGGCTGGGACGCGCGGACCTCGTCTCGCCTCGCCCTGAGTTGGGAGAGCTCGCGCAGGGCCTCCCTCGACTCGTCCGCGCCCATCGCACCGAGGCTCGCCGTGAGCTGCGAGATGCGTCGGTCGAGCGAGCGTATCTCGGCCTCGCCCACCACGAACTCCACGTTTTTGGCGGCGTCCCACGAGCTCGTGGACGAGAAGGAGCTCGAGCTCAGGATGCGCGGGGCGTCCGGGCAGGCGCGGGCGGCCACGGAGACCGCCTCGGCGGCGGGAGTTCCCTCTGGCGTAGCGAGTATGGCCCAGGCAATGGCCTGGTGGCGAGCGTCTGCCCAACCAAACGTCGCAATCCTGTCGGCATAGGGGCGAAACCGGTCTGGGTCCGAGGCGAGCAGCGCCAGGAGGTTGCGCTCGGCGCGCAGCTGCGCGCGGTCCTCGGCGGACAGCTCGGAGAAGGGGTCCTCGGGCACGGGTGACGCAACCACGGGCGCCTCCTCGTAGCCATAGTCGTCATAGGGAACGTCATCGTAGGAGGGGCCATCGGGCTCGGGTGCACGCGCGCGAGACGAGCCGGCGTCTCGCTCGGCAGGCTGCTCGACGGGGGTCTCGCGCACCTTGCGGCGCGCCGCCTCGAGGTCAACTCCCAGACGACCCGTCACGCGCTGTAGGTAGGAGTCGAGCAGGTAGGAATTCTTGAGGGGCGCCAGCACCTTGGCAACGTCGTCGAGGGCGCGCAGGCGCAGGCCCGGGCTCGAGAGGTCGGAGCCCTCGAGCTTCTTCTCGAGAACGAAGTCGATGAGCGGGCGGGCGCCACGCAGCTGCTCGGCCATGGCCTGCGCGCCGTGGGCCTTGAGGAACTCGTCGGGGTCCTGGTTGTCTGGCAGCACGACGCACGTGAGCGCCGCCGCCGTGCTCTCCACATAGCGCACGGCAGCCTCGGCGGCGTGCTGGCCCGCCGCGTCGCCGTCGAACATGCACACGATCGTCTTCGCAAAGCGCGAGAGGGTCTTCACATGGTCGAGCGACAGCGCCGTCCCCAGCGCCGCCACTGTGTTGGTGAAGCCAGCCTCGTGCATCGAGATGACGTCCATGTATCCCTCGGACACGATGGCGTATCCCTTCGCCGCGATGCTCTCCTTGGCATAGTCGAACGCGAACAGGTGCTTGCTCTTGTGGAACACGCTCGTCTCGCGCGTGTTGAGGTACTTGGGCTTGGCGTCCCCCATGACGCGCCCACCAAAGCCGATGCAGCGGCCCTGCTCGTCATGGATGGGAAACATCACGCGGTTGTAGAACTGGTCACGCGCCCGCCCCGAGCGACTCGAGACGAGGTCGGCCGCCTCGAGCTCCTGCCTCGAGAAGCCGGCGGCCGTGAGCTCGCGCATGAGCGAGACGCCGGGGTCGGCAAAGCCGAGGTGCCAACGCGAGCAGATGTCTGAGTTGAAGCCGCGGCCAGCGAAATAGCTCCTGGCAACCGCGGCGGCCTCACTGCGCCCGCGCATGAGGCGCACGGAGTAGGCGGACTGGGCCGCCTCGAGCGCGTCGATGACGCGCGTACGCTTGGGACCACGGCGTCCCGCGGCGGGAGCGTCGTCAATGTCGATGTGGGCACGCTCGGCGAGAAAGCGAACGGAGTCGAGAAACTCGAGTCCCTCGCGCTTCATCACGTAGTCAAAGACGTCACCACCGGAGTGGCAGCCAAAGCAGTGCCACAGCCCCGTGGCGGGCGTCACGTGAAACGAGGGGCTCTTCTCGTGATGGAAGGGGCAGCAGCCCCAGAAGTCGCCGCCGCGCTGCCTCAGGACGACCGTCTCTGAGACGAGCGCCACGATGTCGGTGGCCTGGCGGACGCGCTCCTTGTCCTCCTCGGTTATCACAGGACCTCGCCCTCCCCCAGATACTTCCTGACCCATGCGACGTTTCCGAGCACCGTTGCCTCAAGCTCCTCGACAGACGCGAACGTCCGCGGCTCGCGGAGCCACGCGACAAAGCTCACCGAGAGCCGCCTGCCGTAGAGGTCTCCCGAGAAGCCCACGAGCGAGGCCTCGAGGAACGGCTCCCCAGCGGCCCCTCCGAACGAGCGGGGCGCACCCACGTTGACGGCGGCAGGCCACGCGTGCGAGCCATCGCAGACGAGCGCGGCATAGACGCCCTCCGCGGGCAGGCAGACGGACGCATCAATCCTCACGTTTGCCGTAGGAAACCCAAAGGACGCACCCTCTCCCCTGCCGTGCTCAACGACGCCGCGAACCATATGGTCACGGCACAGCAGCCGGGCGGCGTCCTCGACCTGGCCGTCCCGTATGAGCCCGCGGACGAGCGTCGCGCTCACCGCGCGGCCGTGCTCGCTCACGAGCTCGTGCCCATGGACGTCGATGCCGAGTGGGCCCGCCACCACGCGAAGCGCCGCGACCGTGCCGGCGCCGCCCGCACCCATGCGAAAGTCGGCGCCGACGTGGATGGAGACGGGGCTCACGGAGGCAGCGAGCCACTCTCGCAGGAACGTCTCGTGGCTCGTCGCGGCAAGCTCGCGCGTGAACGGGACGACGAGGACGGCGTCAAGGCCAAGCCTCGAGAGCATGCGCACGCGGTCCTCAACCGCAAGCAGCGTGTCGTTGACGATGGGGCCGGCGAGGAGGGCGGCAGGGTCTGGCGAGAACGTCACCGCGATGCTCACGAGGCCGCGCTCGCGCGCCTCGTCGACGGCGGCGCGCACGAGCGCGCGATGACCGACGTGGACGCCGTCGAACGCGCCGAGCACGCAGACGGACGGACGGCCGCAGCCACACCCCATGGCCCCGGAGAAGTCATAGAGCTCAGAGCCGTTGCCAAGCTTGCGGGCCGGGACCAGCGGCCGGGACAGCGCAACGCCGGCGACGAGACGGCCCCGGAGCTCGTCTGACGTCAGGGGTCGCTCCCAGCTAGGGCCGAGCGGGCGGTACTCGCCCATCATCGGCGCACCCCCGAAATGCCTGCGGGGAAGTTCGTGGAGCTCACGAGCTCGTCGCCGCGCCTCGTCCAGACGCCATAGAGCTTGTCTCCGGCAACGAGACAGACGCGGCCTCCCTCCTCGACGCTCACGCTACCGAGCGAAAGGTGCTTGCCGCAAGAGGCGTCCGCCAGATCTGCCTCGGAGAGGGAGCGGATGGGCGCGCCAAGGCAGGCCGCAGGGTCGAGCGCCGAGGACGCCAGCACGCCTGCGCCGTCACGCTCGAGCTCCTCGAGCGTCACGCACGAGGAGAGCGAGATGGAGCCCGAGCTCGTGCGCCTGAGACCCGCGAGGTGCGCGGCACTCCCACACGCCCGCCCGAGGTCACGGGCGATGGCGCGGATGTAGCAGCCCTTGGAGACCTCAAACGCGCAGAGCCAACCCGGACGTCCGTCGACGTCCTGGATGGCCGCGAGCGACGCCGAGTGAACGGTCACGGGACGGGCGTCGAGCTCGACCGTCTCGCCGGCCCTTGCGCGCGCGTAGGAGCGCACGCCGTTCACCGAGATGGCGGAGTAGGCAGGCGGCACCTGCATGCACGGCCCCTCGATGGCGGCAAGGCGCTCCCGAACGGCATGCTCGTCCCAGGCCCAGTCGGGGACCTCGGCGGTCCTGGTGACCTTGCCCTCGGCATCGTCCGTATCCGTCTCAGAGCCAAAGACGACAAGGCCCACGTAGCCCTTGCGCTCGGAGGTGAGCAGCCCCATGAGGCGCGTGCCCTGTCCCACTCCCACGACAAGCACCCCGGACGCATCGGGGTCAAGCGTCCCCGCATGGCCCACGCGACGCTCGGCAAGCGAGCGCCTCACGCGGGCAACGACGTCGTGAGACGTCATGCCCAGTGGCTTGTCGACGGCAATCAGGGCGTTGATGCCACTCGTCCCACGCCGCATATGCTAGACCCCTTTGCCAAGCTCGAGTTTCATCTGAGGATTGCGGGGAGCCGGAGCCTCCCCGTCGGCGGCCGCAAGCACGGCCTGCAGCTGAGGCAGGACGCAAGCGAGCGTGGCGTCGATACCGCCATCGGAAGTGAATCCGGCAGCCGCCTTGTGTCCGCCACCGCCCATGGAGCGCGCCACGACGGAGATGTCGTGCTTGCCCTTGGAGCGGAGGTTTCCGCGGACCTTGCCGTCCGGAAGCTCCTTGAGGAACAGCGCGACCACAGAGCCCTCCACGCTGCGCACGACGTCGATGAGGCCGTCGCACTCGTCTGGGTGCGCCCCCGTGCGCTCGAGATCGTTTCTCGTGGCGTAGCTGTAGGCGATGCGGCCGTGGTCAAACGTCACGATGCGTCCCATGACGACGCTCTCGAGGTGCAGGTAGGCAAGGCGGAAGCTCTGGTAGACGTTGAGGGAGATCATGGACGGCGACGCGCCGGCGTCAACGAGCATGCTCGCGCACTCGAACGCCTCGGAGTCGGCGTTCTGGTACTGGAAGCGGCCCGTGTCTGTGACGATGGCGCAGAACAGGCAGTTGGCGATGTCGACCGTGAAGTGCGCACCGAGAAACAGGCCGAACTCGGCGATGACGACGCCCGCCGCCGCCGCGTCGGGGCGGATGAGCGCCACGTCGCCAAACGGCGTGGTGGACGGGTGGTGGTCCATGATCGCGATGTGCCGGCTGCGCTCGAGCACGGGCTGGGCCTTGTTGAGGCGCGGTGCCACCGAGAGGTCAACGACGATAAACAGGTCCGGCGTGCCCGCATAGTCCGAGGCATGGACGAACGATTCCGCCCCGGGCAGGAACCTGTACAGGCGGGGAACGGGGGCGTCGTCTGCCAAAAGGTTCGTGACGTGCTTGCCGACCCAGTGCTGGGAGATGATCTGGGCGAGCGCGAGGCCGGAGCCCAGCGCGTCGCCGTCGGGATCGGTGTGAGCACACACCACGATCTCGGTCGCGTCGTCTATGAGCGCGCAAATCCTGCCGAACTTCTCGCGCTGCTCGGCAAATACGTTCTCGTCACCTGCGTTCATTGGACCTACTCCGCCTCTGCAGCCTCGTCGCCCGCGTCCGAATCTTCGGACTCGGCCACGACTGGGTAGCCAAACTCGTCCTTCTCGACATCGATAGTGGGCGGGCGCTGCTCGAGGGCTCGGGCGATGCGCTCGGCCTCGTCCGTGGAGGAGTCGATGGAGAATGCGAGCTCAGGGGTGACGCGCCAGCCGAGCGCATGGCCGAGAAGGGAACGAATGCGGCCCTTGGCACGCTCGAGCGCGGCCATGACGGTGTCATAGCGCTCGGGCTCGCACGTGACGTAGGCACGCACGAACGAGCGGTCAACGGAGACCTCGCAACCCGTGAGCGTCACGAGGTCGAGGTCGGGGTCGGCAACCTCAAAGAGGAGGATACTCGCGAGCTTCTCGCGGGCGATCTGCCCGGAGCGGCGCGAATTTGCGTTCTGCTTCATGTCTCCACCTGCCCAGGTGGGGCGACCCGCAGGCCGCCCCACATAAGTTATCTATCAATGGGTCGTGAGGAGCCTAGGATGAGCGGCCCCTCCCGCACCTACTCGGTACGAGCGACCTCGACGATCTTGTACCCCTCGATGACGTCGCCAGGCTTGATGTCCTGGTAGTTCTCCAGGCCAATGCCGCACTCGAAGCCGGCCTTGACGCTCTTGACGTCGTCCTTGTAACGGCGCAGCGAGGCGATCTTACCATCGAACACGACAATGCCGTCGCGAACGAGGCGGACGTTGTCGTCGCGGCTGATCTCGCCCTCGGTGACCATGCAGCCAGCGGCGATGCCGACCTTGGGGACCTTGAACGTGTCGCGGACCTCGGCAGAACCCGTCTGGTGCTCTTCCTCCGTGGGCTTGAGCATGCCGATACGGGCGGCGTCGATCTCCTCGATGGCCTTGTAGATGACGCTGTACGTACGGATCTCGACGCCCTGGTGCTCGGCGGCGGCACGGGCCTTGGCGTCCGGGCGCACGCCGAAGCCGATGATGATGGCGTTGGAGGCATCGGCGAGCGTGACGTCGGTCTCGGTGATGGCGCCAACGGCGGAGTGGATCGTGTTGATGCGCACCTCGGACTGGTCCATCTTGTCCAGCGAGTCCTGAAGGGCCTCGATGGAGCCCTGGACGTCGGCCTTGATGACGAGGTTGAGCTCCTTGACCTCGGCGTCCTCCATCGTGGAGAAGAGCGTCTCGAGCGTGACGTGCTTTACGCGGTTCTGCTCCTCGATGCGGGCCTTGAGCGCGCGCTGCTCGGCCAGGGAGCGCGCCTCGCGCTCCTCGGTGAACACACGGAACTCGTCGCCGGCGGCCGGCACGCTCTGGAGACCGAGGATCTCGACCGGGTCGGAGGGCTTGGCCTCCTTGACCGGGCGGCCCTTCGGGTCGAGCATGGCGCGGATGCGGCCGTAGGACATGCCCGCGACGATGGCGTCGCCGATGCGCAGGGTGCCGCGCGTGACGAGCACCGTGGCCACCGAGCCGCGACCGCGATCGAGCTTGGCCTCGAGGACGTTGCCGGAGGCGAACGTGTTGGGGTTGGCCTTGAGCTCGAGGACGTCGGCCTGGAGCAGGACGGTCTCGAGCAGCTCGTCGATGCCGATCTTCTTCTTGGCGGAGATGTTGACGAACATGTTCTGTCCGCCCCACTCCTCCGGGATGATGCCGTACTCGGTGAGCTCCTGGCGCACCTTGTCGGGGTTGGCGCCGGGCTTGTCGATCTTGTTGACGGCGACGATGATGGGCACACCGGCGGCCTTCGCGTGGTTGATGGACTCGACGGTCTGCGGCATGACGCCGTCGTCGGCGGCGACGATTAGGATGACGATGTCGGTCACCTTGGCGCCGCGGGCACGCATGGCCGTGAAGGTCTCGTGGCCCGGGGTGTCGATGAAGGTGATGGTGCGGCCGTTGATCTTGACCTGGGAGGCACCGATGGCCTGCGTGATGCCGCCGGCCTCGCCCGCCGCCACGCCGGTGTGGCGGATGGCGTCCAGCAGGGACGTCTTGCCATGGTCGACGTGGCCCATGACGGTGACCACGGGAGAGCGCGGCTTCAGGTCCTCGGGGTTGTCGTAGAAGCTGAAGGAGTTCTCCTCCTCCTTGGTCATGACCTTGACGTCACGGCCGAGGTCGTCGGCAACGAGCTCGATGAGGTCGTCGGACATGGACTCGGTGAGCGTGAGCGGGGTGCCCAGGAGGAAGAGGCGCTTGATGATGTCGTTGGCGGGCACGCCGAGAAGCTCGGCGAGGTCACTGACCGTGGAGCCCTGCGGGACCTTGACCGTGTCGAGCTGCGACAGGTCCTGGTCGTTGGCTATGGCCTCCTCGATGCGCTTCTCCTGCTCGGCCTCGGCCTGCTGCTTCTGGCGACGCTCCTTGCGGCGCTTTCGGCGTCCGGTGGACTCGCGGGAGGCCTCCTCGACGGCCTCGCGAGCCTCCTCGAGGACCTTGTTGCGGTTGTAGACCTCGGCCTCGCGGGCCATGCGGCTGTAGCGGTCCTCGCCGCCCTCCTCGCCGCGACGGCCCTTCTTGCCGCGACGGCGGCCGTCGGAGCGCTCGGAGTCGTTGGTGGCGCCGGCGTTGGCGGCCGGGGCGTTGCCGGAGGCCGCGGGGGCGGC
>OLNE01000603.1_pt1 | contig 32282 bp, 21 predicted proteins | sample 1672431 | NCBI WGS metagenome assembly OLNE01 (sample SAMEA3136685, study PRJEB25190) | human gut metagenome | reverse complement strand
GGCTGATGTCTGCGCTTGCCAGGGGACTGCGGCAGGCGCGCCGTGTTGCATCCGCCCCATTTTTGGTGGAACCCTTCGCCTTGATACGTTGAATCTTACATGCGCCCTGGGCTGTTTTGTGGGACCCGCCCTTGTTAAGCTGGGCTCGTCGAGCCTGGCACTTACGGTGGCGGGCGGCCTCATCGGCGGCCTGGCTTTCGGGCTTCTGGTGCCGCGACTTGTGGCCAACGCGCCCGTTGAGCCGCGCAGTTCCACGGTTTTGGGTCTGGCGTGCGCAAGCTTGGGGACATGCGCTGTCATCAAGCTGCTCTTTGGGGCGCTCAACGCCGATGTATGCGCGGCGTTTGTTTGCATTCTGCCGATTCTTGGCGTCGCGTGCGAGGCACGGGCCCTTGCTGTGTGCGGCTTGCGGCCTGCCATGATGGCGGGCACGGCTCCTGCTGCGCAGTCGCCTGCGGCACGGCCTTCTCAGCTGCGCAGCCATCTCACTGAGGTCGCGTGTTGCTCTTTGGGCCTGGGGCTTTACATGGGTCTCATCGGCTTTTCAAATGATGGCCTTGCCCAGGCAGAATACGTGTATCGCCAGGTTGTGACCGGCGTGGGCGGTACTCTGCTTGCGTGCGCGCTGCTCTTTCTTTCGATGTGGGCAAATCCCGACGCTCCATATGTGGTGCTCCCGATATTGCTGGGAACCTCGGCCCTCGTTTTTATCCTTACCACCACGATGCCCTCTGATGCGGGTCAGACGCTCGCTCATATCGCCGGCAAAGCGACCGACAGCTTTACGAGCGCCCTTGCTATGTGCGCGATGGTGGAGTTGCTGGGACTTGCTCGGCGGGGTGAAGAGGGCCTCAAGAACCCTGCCTGGGTGGTGTGCGTCTGTTCGCTTGCCCTGCTTGTGGGCATTCTGGGCGGTGGCGTGCTTATGAGTACGGTGGGTCTGGGCACAACTTCCATCGTGCTCGTTGCTGTGTCGCTGCTTTACGGCGCCCTGCTCAGCCTGGGTGTGACCGTGCAGCAGCGTGCCAGTGACCAGTTCGTCATCGTGCGCAACCCGGCCGACATGGCGCACATCGCGCAGGTGCAGGCTGACGCCATCGCTGCCGAGCTCGGTACGCTCACTCCGCGCGAGACCGAGGTCCTGCCGTATCTGTTGCAACACCAGAGTGCCGACGCCATCGCCGAGAAGCTCGGTATCTCGCGCAACACGGTGAAGACGCACACGGCCCACATCTATGAGAAGACGGGCGTCAATACCCGCGCCCAGCTCGTTGATCTTGCGGCGACGAAGACTGTGGCAATCTAGCAGGTTTTTTGCAATCAAGCGTGTTAAACGAGAGCCGCCCTCTTTTCCCAGCGCGTGCTGCCTGGGGAGGGGGCGGTTTGCTGTGCGCTTCAGGGGGGTCTGGCCCGCGCAGGTGACTCGGCTTGCCTCGCTGGGACGGCGAGCAGTTGGTGACAGCTTGCCACTGCACATGCAAAAGGCGGGCGTCCCGTGTGGGACACCCGCCTTGTTTTGCTTGCGGCGTTTCTGTTTACCCGCGCTTGGCGCGCAGCCTAAGCACGATGCCGGCGGCCACGGCTAGGACGCCGCCGCTGGCAAGCATGGCGGCGAGGGCGGGACTCGGCGAGGGGTCGGCGGTCTTCGCGACCTCGGCACCGGTGACGTTCACGTGCGCGGTCACCACGACGCCTGCGGCCGTACCCTTCACGTCAAAGGTGCCTGCCTTGGCGTAGAGGGCGGGGTCAACGGCGTTCCAGCTGATGGTCTCGGTGCTGGTCTTGCCGTTGCTCCAGGTTACCCGTGCAGTGGCGGGAAGCGTGGGCGCGACCCCTTCGGTGGTGGAGATGACGCTGTTGTCAAGCACCGCGCGCACTGCCGTGAGGGCGGTGACGGTCACGTGGGCCGTTGCCTGAATGCCGGGCGCCGCGGCGATGGTGCCCATGACGTCAAACGACCCGGCCTGCGCATAGGCGTTGCCAGACACCGCGTTCCAACTGACGACTTCCTTTGTGACCGTGCCGTCGCTCCAGGTGACCTCGACGCTGGCGGGGAGCTGGGGGGCAACGCCTGCCGTGGTGGTGATGTCCACCGCTTTCGTGGAGACAGCCGTTGCGGTCGCCGCCGCGGCCTTCACGGTGACCTTGCAGCTCACGCCTTGGCCGGTGGAGCTCACCTTGCCGCTCGCGGTGAACGTGCCGGCGTTCTCGTAGAACGAGGGATTGATGGCATCCCAGGTCACAGCCTCGTCGGTGACGTCGCCGTTGCTCCAGGTGACGCGCGCGGTTGCGGGCAGGGTAGGGGCGGTCTTCGCGGTCGTGGACACGCCGGCAGGCTGCTCGACGGCCGTTGCGGTGGCGGCGCTCACGATGACGCGCACGCTGACGTCGGCCGTGGCGTTCTCGCCGGAGCTGGGGGCGGCGCTCACGGTGCCGTGCACGCTGAACTCTCCGCCTGCGCGCACCTTGTAGGAGGCCTCGTCCACGGCATCCCAGGCAATGGTGCCCGTGCCCGTGCTGCCATCGCTCCACGTGACCTCGACCTGGCTGGGAAGCGTCGGGGCCGTGCCGGAGGGCGTGGTGAGGTCGGCGATGGGGGCGACGCTGGCGATGGTGAGGTCGGCGGCGGTCACGGTCACCTGCACGCCGACGCGGGCGTCGCCGGCTGAGGGTACCGTACCGGTGACGGTGAAAAGCCCCGCCTTTTCATAGCTGGCGGGATCAATTGCATCCCACGTGATGCTCTCCTGCGTGGTACTGCCATCCTCCCAGGTCACCTGCACGGTTTCGGGCAGCTGGGGCGCGATGCCCGCCTGGGTGGACACGCCGGCGAGCTCGCCTACGCTCTGCACGCCGAGTTCCACGACGCTCACCGTAAGCGACGCGGTCTTGTCGGTGCCTTCCACCGTGCCCGTGAGCGTGACGTCGCCGACGAAGTCCCAGGGTCCCTTGCCATCCTGGGTGAGGCCGAGCAGGGGCTGCCACTCAACTGGCTCGTCGGTGACGTCGCCGTTGCTCCAGGTAGCCTTTACGGTCGCGGGGAGTGTGGGCTCATGGCCGACGAAGGTGGTGATGGGCGCGGGGTCCTCAAGCGCCGTGATGGTCGCGGGGGTCACGGTGACGTGCGCCACCGCGTAGCCCGCCGCACCCTCGACCGTGCCCGTCACGTCGAACGTGCCGCCCACACGGGAGCAGCACTGCGAGGCGTCCACGGCGTTCCAGGTTACGTTCACCGCGCTCGTGGTACCGTCGGACATGGCGGCACTCACCGTTTCAGGCAGCTCAGGTGCGGTGCCGGAAGGAGTGGCAACGTTGACGTCTTCGAGCGAGGTGATTGTGGGGGCGGGCTTTGCGTTGACGGTGATGTCCACCGTCGTAGTGAGCCCCGTGTTGCCCACGGTGCCGCTCACCTGGAAGCTGCCGCCGTCGGCATAGAGCGCAGGGTCAATGTCGTCCCAGCTCACGGGTTCTTGCGTGGGGTCGCCCTTGCTCCAATAGACGGTGACGGACCCGGGAAGTTCGGGCGCCACGCCCGCCTCGGTCTCCACGGGCTCGGCCGCCTCGCAGCTCGTGGCCCAGGGGGCGACGTAGTCGGCGTAGGTGGTCAGCGCGACTTGCGAGCCTGCGTCCACCAGGGTGTCGGCCGCGGGGTCCTGGTCGTACACGATGCCGTTCATTGAGGGGTCGGAGGCCTCATCCCCGGTGATGGCGTCTCCGACCACCAGGCCAGCCGCTTCAAGCGCGGCGCGGGCGTCCTCAATCGTCATGCCTGCCACGTTCGGCACGCCAACCTGTCGGGCGGCGACTGTGAGGTCGACCGAGGCGAGAGGCTCCGCCCCGTCCGCAGCGCTTACGCTGACGGTGGCCGTGCCGCTGCCCACGGTGCTCACGAGGCCGTTGCCGTCGACCGTGGTGACCGACTCGTCGCTGCTTGTCCAGGTAAGCTGCGTCGCCGCAACGTAGGTACCGCCTTGGGTGCTCGTGAGGTTGAGACCAAGCTGGAGCGTCTGCCCGGCTGTGAGGGTTCCGTCCCAATCTTGGGGCGTGGTGATGCCCGCCGTAAGCCCCGCTGTCTCGGCGTTGATCTGAGCGACGCACTCGCCGCCGGGCTGCACGGCAGCGGAGTCGCTGGCGGCGTTGGAGAACTCGCCGGCCAGGTAGGTGCCTCCGTCGGCGGCAATGAATGACCCAAGTCCGACGTAGGAATAGTCGTCACTGATAAGCGCCGCATAGTGGCCGAAGTCGCTTTCGGAAACGCTCGCGTCGCCGCCCAGATAGCGCTCGTAAGCGTCCTTCTCGGCGTACCAGAGTTCAAGAGCCGAAGCGGTGTCGGATGCCTGGGCGAGGTTCTCGGCCAGAACGGTGGGATTTGCGCCGGCAACGAGGGGGCCGTTGGTGTCAAGCACGGTGCCGTTCCCGTCGGGGCGGGTGTGCGAGAAGCTATAGGAAGCCTCGACCGCGCGGGTTTGGGCCATCTGCTCAAGGCCGGTGCTCCAGGTGAGGGGCGCGCCCGTCACTGCGACGCCGCTCTCGTAGTCTACGAGGCCCTCTGCGGCGGCCTCGGCGCGAATTTCATTGATGCGGCCAAGAAGCGCCTCGGCCTGCGTGGTGTCAAAGGAGCCGGGCACGCTCAACGCAAGGCACGGCTTGCTCACGGTGGCCGTGGGGGCGCCGGATGCGGCCGAGAACGTTGGGGCGTCCTGTGCGCCCGCGCCCGCGTCAGTGCTCTGGTTGGCCTGCTGGGCGTCGTCGGCGGCTGTGTCGCCCGCCGATGCACCGTCATCGGGCGCGGCTACGTCGGAGTACGACACGTCGCTGGCGACGGTGTCATAGGTTGCGTCCTCTGCGAGGGCGGGATAGGGTTGGGTGGCGATGCCTGCCGCGAGTGCTCCGGCCGCGATGATGGCGCCGGCTCCTGCGGATGCGAGCGTCCGGCGTGTGGTTTGAGAGGCGTTCATGGGACCCCCTTCTTGTCATGCTCCGCCAGGTGTCGTGCGGGGCGCGGTCCGTTTGCTTCCTTCTGCCCCAGTATAGAGGCCGTTATGTGTCGCAAATGAGGAACACACATGGCATATCCAAGGCCTTGCAATACTTAAAGACGCATCGGGCACGGCTCGCGTCACAAGATTCTGGGGAAAAGTTTTCGCTTCCTGGGCATTCACCTCGTTGGTTGTCTGCTTTTGCGGCCTGCCCTTCTGACCAGGTGTTTAACTCGCCGTGCGCCTGCCTGCTTTGTCACTCGCCTGGCCAGGCGCCCTCACTTCCGCCCAAAACCAAAAAACGGCCGGAAGGACGAGGCGCGAGGGGGTCGACTCACGCACTCGTCCTTCCGGCCTTCAGTCGGGGAGGAACTACTATTAAAGGCGGCCTAGGGGATGGTCGGGCGGCTCCGGGAATGGAGCCAGAAGGGAACACCGAGGAACGAGCTCAAGGGCTCGGGAGCCCGCGCGGCGCGAAAGGAGGTAAACGTCCACGCGGGCTCTGTGCCCAACGGTAGGGATGGAGAAGTTACGCGCCCAGGATGGCGTCGCGAGCGTGCTCGGCGGCGATGCGGCCACCGACCAGACCGCCGGTCAGGCAGGTCATGTACGTGCCGGTGTAGGCCATCTCGCCGATGGCGTACAGGTTGGGGACGATTTCGTTGTTGCTGTTGAGAACCTCGAGGTGATCGCCCACACGCAGGCCGCACTGGGTCCAGCTGGCGCAGATGTAGCAGGGCACGGCGTAGAACGGCGCCTGCACGACGGGCAGCATGGACTCGTTGGGAACCTCGAACTCGGGGTCGGCTTCGCCGGAAGCCTGGACGGCGTTGTAGTCTTCCAGAGTCTTGACCAGCGTGTCGGCCGGCACGCCCATGAGCTCGGCGAGCTCCTCGATGGTGTCGGCCTTGTGGACGCGCTCGGGGCGCTCGCTGGCCTCGACGAGGGCGGCCGCAGGGTTGTTGGCGTCGAAGACCGAAAAGGCCTCGCCGTCGGGCTGGGCCACGACGTTCCTCAGACCGCCGCCCTTGGCAACCAGGGACTCGTCGATGAAGCGCTTGCCCTCGCTGTTGACCATCACGACGTTGGCGCCGCGGGGGAAGCAGTTGCCCAGGTCGCCCCAGAAGCCGTCGGCGGCATCCACGCCAAAGTTCAGGCCCACGTCGTTGCGGCCGTCAACCACGGCGTCAACGGCCTGCGCCATGTAGAAGCCGTCGCCGTTGCAGCCAGCGGCGCACCAGGGGCGCGTGTTGACCAGCTCGGGGCAGTACTCCTGCATGAACTCGGCGTTGCGGCTGAAACCGCCTGTGGCGAGAATGACCTTCTTGGCATGGATGGTGTAGGTGCCTGCGGGGCCTTCAACCACAACGCCCGTCACGGCGCCGTCCTCAACGACGAGCTCCTTGGCCTCTGTGTTGAGACGGACCTCGATCTGCTCGCCGTAGATGCGCTCGTCAAAGTATTCGCGATAGCGGATGCCGGCGTAGGGCCAGTTGCCATTGCGGTAATCCGGCGGATAGATGTAGTAGGGCGAGTACCAGCCCATGAGCTCCTCGAAGTTCTCGGGGTCGCCGCAAGCCCTCGGGACGTACATAGGCATGCCGAGTGCCTGCATGTCGAGGACGTTCTTGCCGGAGAGCTCCACCATCTGGTGCAGGAGCTCCTTGCTCATGGGATAGTCGGGCTGAGTCCAGTCCACGTAAATCTGCTCGAAGTCCCTTTCGAGATTCGCCGGGTCGTTGAGGGGGAGAAGCACGCCGACCTTGCCCATGGAGAGCTGACCGGTGCCGCCGATGAAGCCCTGTTCCTCGACGAGCATGACCTTGAGGTCGTTGAGCTCGACGCCGAACTCCTTCCAACGGGCGGCGACGGCGGCGGTGCAGCCGGAGTGGCCGGCGCCAAGCACCAGGATGTCGCACTCGGCGTCTTGCGCGGGCTCAAGCTCGACAGCGGGGGCCTCGCCCTGGAACAGGTCGGGTACACCGGCGGCCTCGAGGGCGGCGTTCACGGCGTTGACGAGGGCCATGCTCGAGATGGTGGCGCCGTTGACGGTGTCGACGTTGACGGACTGGGCCTCGACCATGGCGGCGGGCATAGTGGCCACGACGACCTCGGACAGCTTGGCCGGGCTCTCGGTGTTCCTCACGACCCGCACGCTGACGAGCCTCTCGTCGTCAAGCGTCACGTGGACCGTGATGTCGCCGCGCATGCCGCGGGCGGAACCCTCGAAGATCGCGCCCTCGGCGGTCTGGGCAACGGCGTTGCTGAGGTTCAGGTTGGAGAGGGCTACGGCTCCTGCGACGAGTGCGCCGCCGCCGATGAGATTCCTACGCGTCAGTTCCATGGTGCAAGGCCCGTTTCGGTTGAAACGTGCATTGCGATAGGGTCATTTTATGTGCGCTTTGTGGTGTGTCCCAAATAGCTATTGGGCATACTGGCGCGTCCTGTCCGAAGGGCCGGCGCCAGCGTTTGGATTGGGCCGCCATAGCGTTTTGTTGGCGCGCAACATGATGCAAGAGTAGGGGCGCGGCCGTTCAAAATGGCCAATTGGGCATCGCCAGATTGGCCGATGTGTGCTGCGCCAGTGCGGTTTTTGTTGACAGAACTGGCTTTCATTTTTGGACGAAAGATACAAAACAGCAGGTAAACAGCCTAATTTTAAAACACCAATATGGTCGATATCCGAGAAGTACCCCACTCTGCCATCATGGACGCTGCCGATGCCTGGCAAAGGCACGCGATGCGATTGCGAGCGTCGCAGCAGGTTTAAAGGGGGCCGAAGGCAATGGACACTGAATATATACGCGAGTACGTGCGGGTCGCGTCTGAGGGGAGCATGACCAAAGCTGCCGCCCAGCTTAACATCTCTCAGCCTGGGCTGAGCAAGCACATGGTGGCTTTGGAGAAATGCGTGGGGGGCGAGCTGCTGCAGCGCAGCAGCATGGGGGTCACGCCCACGCCGCTGGGTCGGGCGTTTCTTGAGAAGGCGTACGATATCCTGCGCGTCTACGACAGCGCGATGGATTACATGGGGAAGATGCGCGACTCCAAGCCGCTGCACCTGCGCGTGAACGCCTTGTCCGACTGCGCCTTAAGCGACGATCTGCTCTCTTCGGTCGACATGGAGCTGGGGCAGTGCGGCTACAGCCTCGACCTCGACGTGCAAGACATTCTCTCTTATGCCAGCCTGCGCCACCCCTTGATGGGAACCGCCGACCTATGTCTGTGCCCGCAAAGCGATGCGGCGCGCGCCGACGTCGCGGGTGTGCGTTCGGCGCGCCTGGTGACCGATCCTTTGGTGGCCGTGGTGCGAAACACGCACCGGCTCGCCCAGCACCGCAAGGTCTGGATGTCCGACATGGGAAGCGACACGGTCTGGTCTTATGACCCGGCCCTGACCGGCGGGCACAAAAGCGAGCTTGAGGGCGTGCTGCGCAAGAACGGCTGCGACCCCGAGGTCGTGCTCATGCCGTGGGCGGGCATACATGGTCATCACGCGAACCTGATGCGCTTCAGGAGTGGCGTGCACGTGACGTATCGAAGCATCGCGCGCCGCATCACGCCGCTTTCGCTTTCCGACTACCGCATCGTGGAGTTCTGCAATGACGATGCCCGGAAGTACGCGCTGTACGCTCACTACCGCGAGGATACGGCAAACCCCGCAGTGCCCCTGGCAGTCGATGTGCTCAACAGGGCCGTCGAGCACATGGAGGTCGCCCAGTAGCGAGGTGACCATCCGGCGGGAAACAGAGTCGGGCCCGGGCGGCGGGCCCGGTGGGGGCCGTCAAAGGGCATTGGTAGGATGGAAACTGTATATTGAGTAAACATGCCACATGTGTCAAAATCGCTCAATAGATGTCATCACGAAGAAGGGGGCCGCATGGAGATTCGCAGGGACATGTACCTTGACAGCCTCGTTAATCGGATGCACAACGGGATGATTAAGGTGATCACAGGTATCAGGCGCTGTGGCAAGACGTATCTCCTGTTCGACATCTTCGGAGGATATCTTCGCGGCAATCTCGGGGTTGATGACGACCATATCATTGAGGTGGCGTTGGATGACGAAGACAACGCGCATCTCCGGGATCCGTCTGTTCTGAACGATTACCTTAAATCGCGTGTGGGTGACAGAAAATCTCAATACTACGTGATGCTCGACGAGGTGCAGTATGCAATCGCGGATAGCGAGCTGAGAGGCGAGGAGCCGCCGCGCCTGTACGGCGTGCTCAACGGCTTGCTGCGCATGCGCAACGTGGACGTATACGTCACGGGCAGCAACTCGAAGCTGCTATCATCCGATGTCATGACGCAGTTTCGAGGGCGCGGCGATGAGGTGCGCGTCAGGCCGCTCTCGTTTTCGGAGTTTATGCAGGGCTTTAAGGGAGACAAGTATGATGGCTGGGCTGAATACGTCATGTTTGGCGGAATGCCCCTTATTCTTTCCATGCATACCGATGAGCAAAAGTCACGATACCTGGAACGCCTGTTTACCGAGACATATCTAAAAGACGTCATTGCCAGAAACAAGATTGCAAAAACTCAGGAGCTGGAGGACTTGGTAGACGTACTGGCGTCTTCGATCGGTGCGCTTACGAACCCGCCCAAAATCGAGGCGACGTTCAAGAGCATTCTCAAGTCGAACATAAGCGCAAACACCATCGCCTCCTATATTGGCTATCTGGAGGAATCGTTTCTTGTTGAAGAAGCTCGCCGATACGACGTCAAAGGGCGCAAGTACATTGGGAGTCCCAAGAAATATTACTTTGAGGACATGGGGCTGCGTAATGCCCGTCTGAGTTTCAGACAGGTCGAGGAAACCCATATTATGGAGAACATCATCTATAACGAACTCCGTGCACGAGGCTTCTCGGTCGATGTGGGGTCGGTTGAAAAGAGGGGGCGCGAGAATGGCAAGTCGGTGCGCAAGCAACTTGAAGTGGACTTTGTGGCAAACCTGGGCAGCCGCCGTTGCTACATCCAGTCGGCACTTCATTTGCCCGATCTTGAGAAGGAACGGCAGGAGAAGGCGTCGCTTCTTGAGGTGGCGGACAGTTTTAAGAAAATCGTACTTGTCCGTGACGTGGTGAAACCGTCCTATGATGAGCATGGGATTCTCACCTTGAGCGTATATGACTTTTTGCTTAATCGCGACAGCTTGGACTGACGGGGCGCCTATGCGTTGGGGACGGGTGAGGGCTGCACCTTCGCGCCTTCGTAATGGCTCATGTTGCGCAGCCTGAAGACCCTGGGCGTGCATCTGCGCCAGCAGGAGAGCAACGCCAGGCTCATCTGCGAGACCCTGAAGGAGAGCCCAACGTCACCGACGTGTTTTACGTGGGTGACCCCGACCATCCCGACTATGCGCTGCCGTGCCGCCAGACCGTGGACTTCAACGCGATGGCTTCGTTCAAGACCGACACCCACCAGCGCGCCCTGGGTGCTCATTCGACGTGCGCCCAGGGCGCGTCATGGCGTGGACGCCCCGCTGTCTCAAGAGCCTAGTGTAGCGCCCCACCGTCAAGGATGCCCATGAGTCCCGGCGCGCACTTGAACGCGCGCGCCCTGCCGCTCGTCTGCGCTGTCAGCAAGCCGCGGTCGACGAGTTTTTGCAGGTCGGCATAGGCGGTGCTGGCCGCGATGTCGTGTCGGCGACCATATGCGGCGGCGTCGATGCTCGTTGTCGGTTGGGCGACAAGCTCCAGAAGAAGCTCCTGCTGGCGATGGTTGAGCGTATGGCTGGCTCGAATGGTCTCCCGGCGGCGCTCGACGGCCCGCCGTTGCTCGCCCACCCATGCGGCAAGCTCGTTGAGGCCCTCCTCCAACATGCCCAGCAGCTTGGAGAACAGCGGGGTCATATCAATGCCGTAGCGCGTGGAGAACATTTCCCCACCGAAATGCGGGCCCTTGGCCACCCCCGGCTCGACGCCCGTCTGCCAGCGCCAGAACATCAGTGCGAGCGGGATGTTGGCGAGTAACGGGATTCCTATGTGCGCGAACAACAGGCTGCGCACCACGACTTCCATCACGGCGTTCCAGCGGGGGAACACGGCTGTCTTCCACATAGCCTCGCTGCAAAAGAGCAGCAACATAATGGGGGCCGCATCCGAAGGATCGGCTTCCTGGAAGGCGCTAACGATGAACGAGATGCTAAGCCGGTCGCAAATGCTGTAGCAGGCGGTTTTGGGCCGGGCGACGGGTTGCCAGGGCAAACCGGCAACCCCTTGGTCAACGCGTGAGAACAGGTCGGTGAGGACCTCTTCGTCAAGTCGTGCCCCCGTGGCCGAATCCAGGTCGGCGAGCACGCGAAGCGCGTTGGCCGCCAAGCGCTCGGCATCTCCCGAAGGAAGACGCTCGCCAAGGCAGAGCTCCCGCAGGTTCTCGTAGGGCACGTTCACTCCATCGAGCGCAAGCGCGCATTCGAGTTCCGAAAGACGGGGAGGGTAAAACCCCTTGGCCAACCGATAGGTGTCGAACTGTCGTTGTAGGGAGCCCTTGGTGCGCGTGCGGTACTCGAGATGGGCCAACCGGGCGGAGAAGCCCGGGGTCATCGCGTACCAGCTGCCCTCGTGGCCGCAGTCGCGGCGCCTGCCGCACACGGGCATGCCGGCCCCCGTGCGTCGCACGAACTCAACGAGGTCGAAGGCGCTTGTGGGGGAGAGGCCCCCGGGCAGCGGCTCCCCCTCGAAGGCGTCGGGCGAGGCCAACACGTTGACGTGGTGCGCGACGAACTCCACCACATCCTGGCGAGCCAGGAGCTCGGCGACGGTGGGCTGCGCGGCGTTGCCGACGGCGGTCGCCGAAGCCGCGAACTCAACATGGTCGGGCGCGTGCCTGTAGTCGCTTGTCATAATCCCCCATTTCCCCTGTTGCCCGCAGTATAGAACGACCGGCGCCCCGCCGCTGTTCGAAAATCGAAAAGTAGACCATATATAGCAGTCTACCTGGTATTTTCCTGTTCAAATTACGTTATTGCGAGCAAGGCGTCGGTCGCTCTATCCTGCCGGTCATGCAGCTGCTGGCGTTGATTTTGCGTGTCAAGGGAACGACGATTGAGAAGGGAACACACACCATGATTTCAGTTAGGGGCCGTATCGTCTGCGGCGGGGCCGTCCTGGGCCTGTCGCTTACAGTCGCCCTGGGCCTTGCCGGGCTGGGCGGCGCCGCGATCGCTGGAGCCGACGAGGAGCAGGGGGCGGTCGCGGGGTATTCGGAATTTACCGACCGCAGCACCGGCCTGTACCCGGACATCCAGAAAAATGCCGAGTACCTGAACTCGGGCAACCGCGGCTGCGTCTCGTGCCACGCTGACCTCTACGACGACGTGGACAAGAGTAACGGCACCTACGAGCACATCACGACCTACGTGGGCCTCAAGAACGGCACCTATTCGAGCGACTGCAAGACCTGTCACTCGGTGGGCATCGGCACCACGGGCAACGCCATGAGCGAGAACATCCATGTGTCGCACTACAGCAGCCAGGCCTTTAACGCCCTCAACGGCAACTGCTGGAGCTGCCACTCGATGTACTTCGACGAGAACGGTGACGTCGTCATGGGCATGTTCGAGGACGTGCAGTATGAGAAGGCCTACGGCGGACAAAACTTCATCCCCGGTACCGAGGCCAACACGGCGCGGTTCGATCGCATGCGCGGGTGGGACACGGGCACCATCTCGGGCGTGACCGTGCTGAGCGCCCCGGCTATCGACGTCGACATGGACCAGGAGGCCAACGAGGAGGCCGACGAGTTCCTCTGCGTGAACTACGTGCGCAGCGATGGCGACGACGCCTACGCCGCCATCGACCCCGAGACATGGACCCTCGAGGTCGAGGGCGTCAAGGAACCGCGCACGTTTACCCTTGACGAGCTCAAGGCGCTTCCCACCGTGCAGACCAACGTGGCCCAGTGGTGCGCCGCCAACGGCATCAACGCCGCTCTGGTCGACAACATGCCAGTCGAAGGCGTGCTCCTGCGCGACCTTGTGGAGGCATGCGGCGGTCTGGCCGACGGGGCAAACGCCATCTACTTCACCGCAGCCGATGGTTGGCTGCCCAGCGTCAACGGCATGAACGCACAGCAGCTCATGGACTCCAACGTGTTGGTGGTCTTTTCCAACTACGGCCACGACCTGACCGCCTACCAGGGAGCGCCCGCCAAACTGCTCATCCCCTCGTGGGCCGGCGCCCTCTCGGTCAAGAACCTGACCTCCATCAGCTTCGAGGCCGTAGACGAGCCGGTCGACATGAGCACTGATTCCGGCATCTACCCGGTGAACACCTCGTGGTTTGTGAACGACGGCGTGCAGGCCAAGGTGGGTGAGACCGTGGCAATCGAGGGGGCATCGATGGGCGTGAGCTCCGCAGTGCTCGACATGCATCCCGTTCAAATCCAGTTCTCGTTCGACTACGGTGACACGTGGACGAGCTTTGACGTGCCCGAGGGCTTTGACCCCCAGCAGTGGGTGCACTTCACGCTGAACTGGACGCCTGACCAGGCCGGCACGTACATCATCAAGGCCAAGGCCGTCGGTGCCGACGGCACCGAGCAGGCTGCCCCGTCCAGCCTCATCGTCGTGGTTTCCGAGTAAGAAAGGTACACCGAACATGAACGAGCTCAAGATTGCAGGCGCCGTCGCCGGTGCCGCCCTGCTGGCCGCCTCGTCGGCGGCGCTGGCCGCCCCGGGTGACGCCATGCCCGCCCCCACCCAGGATGTTTCCGCCGCGCAGGCCACCGCAGAGCAGGTTCGCCAGCATGTGGTCGTGCCGAACGTGCAGGGCACGTTTGCCTTCAACCAGGCGCAGGAAACCCCCAACGCCCAGATAAGGGACGTCTTCACGAAGGTGTCGGCAACGCTGTGCGACACGGTCAGCGTGTTCGAGAGCGCCTTGACCGACTTCTGCGTGAACGTCGGTGGCGAAGTTCCCAATCCCTACAGCGCCACCCTGGGCCAGATCGCCGAGGAGCAGGGGAGCTCGACCCAGCTCATGGGCTGCTCCTGCACGGCCAACTCGGCTGGCGGTTGGGCCGTGGCCCAGGCCCGCGTCGAGGGCGTCTCGGTGGCCGCCATCGCCCAGAGGGCTGGGCTCTGACGATGCCGAACGCGGTCACCTTCACCTCGGCCGACGGCTTTTCGCAGACCTTTCCGCTGGACTGGCTTTACGAGCGAAATGCCCTGATTGCCACCTGCGTGGGCGGCGAGCCTATCGAACGTAGCTTCGGGGGCATCAACCAGCTGTGGATCGAAGGGGCTGCTGCCCGGCTCTTTGTGCGCGACATCGTGTCGGCGGAGTTCTGCACGCTCGACAACCCGCAGCCCCCGTCGTTCGAAGCCGAAGAGATGCTGTTCCAAAACCGTCCCAACGTCGGGGTGCGCTGCGAGGGGGATGCCGCCGCCGGCCTGGTCGGCGGCCGGCCCAACCTCGTGGGCGAGCCGATGGAGTTCACCGGCTACGCCTACGACTTCGACCGCGCGATTGCGGCGGTGGAGTTTTCTCTGGACCAGGGACAGACCTGGACGTGCCACGACACGCCGACATGCGAACCGGGACGCATGGTGTGGTGGAGCTTCGCCTACACCCCCGTGCGACCTGGCTCTTACGAGCTGTTGGTGCGCGCGGTAAATATCGACGGCGAGGCCAGTCCTGCGGCGGCGCGCTACGAGTTCGATGTGGGCCGACTCGCATAGCGCATCTACCAGCGCGGCCCCTGATTCAAGGATGGGGTCGCGCACCGTGTTAACGCCCGTCCCTTACCAAGGTATCCCCGCTCGGGGGATTATCGGGCCAAGGCTTTCAGTCGTACGGTGATGCCACGCCGCGGCGCAAAGCCGAGGCACGGCAGCGAAGGTGCGCCCGCGGCGTCTTTCTGGTCCATTCGGCACGTTGGTGGCCATGCGTGCAGAATGGACCATTTTAGGGCGATTTTCGGGGGCATGTTTTGGTCCGTTTGGCACGCTACCCGGGCATCGCCCATGCGGTGTCGCGCGCGAACCGGCAGGATGTCGGCAAGCGTCTTGAGACGGCGGTGTATATAGAGTTGCGTCGGCGCAATGTGGGCAAAAGGGCCGAGACAATCACCTCGCTTACGGTGCCCTCGGCGCGTCGGGAGAAGGTGGACTTCCTAGTCGGTGACGCCCTTGGGATGGAGCCGAATGCCTTGTGCCAGGTAACGGTTAATATGACAGCTCCCAAAACCCGTGAGCGGGAAGTCTCGTCGCTCGAGACTGACATGCGTCTTGCACAGCTTGGGGAAGGGATGGTCGTCGCGCTGCGCGGCCGAGGAGAAATCGACAGCCCTGCCAGCAAGATACGGGTCGTCCCTGCATGTGAGTGGACGTTGACGGGGCGCTGATTTGCGCGGTGGCAGTTTGAGGTTGGGGGGCAAAAAGCCCGCCGGGGCCGCTTTGCGGGGCGGTCTCGGCGGGCAGGTCCGGCTGGTGCGGCAGGTGCGGCGCTGACGGGCCGGCTTATTCGGCGTCTGCCTCGCGGGCGGCCAGCGTCGAGGAATAGGTCCTCAGGGCGCGGCCGGCGCCGATGGAGTAGGCGTTCTGAATGGTGCTCATGGTGAGGGAGCCTCCCAGGCAGTGGACGTAGCACTGGGCACAGCCTTGGCAGTTCTCGGGGTATGCCATGACCGACTTGTTGGCCTCCTCGTCGAAGTAGAAGACGTCCATGGGGCAGAGTTTGACGCAGTTCCTGCAGCCCACGCACTTGTTAAGGTCGAGACGCGCAACGCTCATGAGAGTACCTCCCTGTGAAACCCGGCGTCGCCGGGCGGTAGTTAGTTGTTCGCCCGGTGCTTTAGCCCTGGTGCTCGTACATGCCCTCGGCGCTGATGCCCAGGGCCTCGGCCTCGCCGGGGAAGCGCCAGACGTAGCGCTGGTCGTAGGGCAGGGTGGTGTCGCCCTTCCAGCTGTCGGGGATGTCGATCCTGTCGACCTGCACGCTGCCGTCGGCGGCCTTGCTCACACCGAGGTGGCACAGGAAGTTCTCGTCGTCGCGATAGGGGAAGTCGGTGCGGTAGTGCATGCCGAGGCTCTCCTCGCGGGCCAGCGTGGCGCGCAGCTTCATCTCGGCCGAGAGGACCTTGTGCTTTGCCTCCAGGCAGATGCGCAGGTCGTGACCGGTATAGCCCATCATCTTGGGCACCACGTTGTCGCGCAGGTACTCCACCTGGGTGAGCGCCGCGTTTAGGCTGCTGGCATCGCGGGCAAGCTGGATCTGCGGGGCGATCATCGTGGCCTGCAGCTGGTTCACCACGTAGTTGGGGTCGAAGCCCTTCTCGAGCTTGGTGGGGGCGTAGATCTCCTCGGTGATGGCGTCAACCTGGTCCTGAGGGAGCCCCACGGCCTCGACGCCGGCGGCGTAGGCGGCCGCGGCAGCGCCGGCCATGTTGCCCTGCACCGAGCAGTGCGTGGTGGTGGTGCCGATGAAGCAGTACATGCACCCCTCGCTCATGTCGCCGTAGATGCCGTCGCCGGCGCAGTACAGGCCGGGCAGCGGGGTGGCGCCGTCGTGGTCGTCCCAGCCGCAGAAGATGCCGCAGTTCATGTGGGTCTGCATGCCGGGGCATGCGCCGTAGGTGTCCGACTTGCGGTTGGAGCCGCCCTCGCCGAACTCGGCCGACAGCAGGGCACGCGGGTCGGTCGCCTCCTTCTCGACGCCGTGGCTGGCCATGGTCCTCCAGGAGCCGGTCAGCGCGCCGCCGCTGGGCGCCAGGCCGAAGAGCGCCTGGTTGATACGGTTGATCGACATGTAGCTGGCCTTGCCCGAGGCATAGGTGTTGCGGGCCTCGGCGTCGTCGGCCACGCTGAACGAGGCGTAGGGCGCGTAGGGCTCCACGTAGTCCCAGGTGTTGTTGTAGTAGTAGTCGCCCGGCTGGTAGGAGGTGGTCTGGTGGAAGTCGTCGAACTCCTTGCCCACGATGGTCAGACCGTGCTGATAGGCCATGTACTCGCTGTCGAAGGTGTCGCCGCTGGTCACATAGCCGGCGGGCTTGTAGGAGCCGCCGCCGGTGCACAGCACCACAGCCTTGGCAGCAAAAGTTACGATGGTCGAGCTCTGGAAGTGCAGGCCCACCGCGCCGCAGACGCGCCCGTCGTCGGCGGTGAGTAACTCGGTCACCATGACGTGGTCGGCCACGGGGATCTCGTTGGCGTCGAGGACCTCCATCCACTTGTGATGGCGCTCGTTTTGGATGTTGGCCTGGAAGTAGGCCTTGTCGTCGGTGTAGTCGGGATAGCCCGAGGCCGGCGCGTTCAGGTAGCCACCGACGATGCCGAAATCGACGTTCTCCTCGTAGGCGGCCCTGGAGTTCTCCATGTCGTGGGCGAAGTTGTCGACGTTGGCGATGTACTCGCCGGTCTGGGTCACGGCCTTGAGCGTGCCCTCGTACTCGTCCCAGTCGGGGTCGTAGTAGGTGCAGCCTGCGGCGAAGGGAGCCAGGCCCGAGTAGCCGGGCAGGCCCTTGTCGGCGAGCACCACGTTGGCGCCGGCTTTCTTTGCGGTCACGGCCGCGTGCAGGCCGGCCCAGCCGCCGCCCACCACGAGCACGTCGCACTCGTAGGCGGTCGTCTCGGGCGCCGCGGAGTCGCCGGGCACGTCCAGCTCGGTCACGACGGGGTCGGCGCCCTCGTCGGCCAGCGCCGGCGCCGCCGTCGTCAGGGCGCCCAGCGTGGCCGCGCCTCCCATAGTGGCGGCTGTTTTCAGGAAGTTCCTACGGTTGCACTCCATGTCTCTCCCTTTCTCTCGGATCGTCGCCCGCAATGTGGACGACGGGTCTAACCTTAGGGAGAGGGGAGCCTCGGCGAACAGGGCCACGGCGGCCAGCGACGTGAGCGCCCCCGGCCCCAAGGGGGCGCCCGAAGCCGCGAGCCGGTCGAGTTGCCCTTGGAGAAGAGACGACGCCGCGGAGTGGGGGACGGACAGGACCAGCAGGCAGTAGACGAGGAACGCCGCGACGGGCGGCGCACCCTTGGCGCAGCACTCGTAGGCAAGCAAGAGCCACAGGTAGACGCGAAGCGCCGTGCCGACGGCCACCATGGTGCGCTCGGCCACCATCGCCGGGTTGGCGGGCAGTATCGCGGCGAGCAGCAGCGCCGCCATGTAGAGTGTGAGCAGGGCGGGCAGGGCCGCTCCCAGCGCGTCCTGAACCGTGCGCATACGCCTCACCAGGGCGGCGAGGGCCAGGCAGATGGCCGCGCATATCAGAATGGTCATACCCAGGGCGTCGTGCGGCCAGCCCTCGTGGCGCGAGAACAGCAGGGGCGAGAAGACCCCCTCGAAGCAGATGAGCGCGAACGCCACCCCCAGCCTGCGCGAAGTGCTTGAATGCGGCAGGTGCGCTCCCCGTTGGGGCATGGGCCACGGTGGGGCGATTATAACGCAACAGGGGGATGCGCCCGGCCTGTCGCCTGATGCATCCCCCTTAGGTGCCGGCGGGGCTCGGGGTTGTCCTGTGAGGCCCGCCGGCCTGGTCAGTCTTTTGCGGTGAGCTTTACGCCAGGTCAGCGTTGATGGAGTCGGCCATGATGTAGCCGAAGGTCATCGCGGCGTCGAAGCCCATCTTGTAGTTGCAGCCGTCCTTCTCCTCGATGGAGCCGCAGACGTCGCCGGCAGCGTAGAGGTTGGGGATGACGCTGCCGTCCTCGCGCAGCACGTGATCGGCCGTGTCGATGGCAAGGCCGCCCGTGGTGAGGTAGAAGGTGGGCATGACGGAGATGGCGTAGACGCCCGTGCGGGTGTCGATGAAGGGGACGACCTTGCGGCCCCACTCGTCGGGCTCGCCGGTGAGGGAGACCTCGTTGTTCTTCTCGATCGTGGCGGCCAGGTTGGGGAGGTTCAGAGCCTCGGCGGCCTCCTCAACGGTGTCGAAGTGCTGGACGAGGCCACGGTCAAAGACGGCCTCGTAGGTGTCGAATGCCCACGTGTCGTTCTTCTTGGTGGTGACGGCGGCAGACTCGTCGAAGATGTGGTAGAACTTGCCGCCATTGGACTCGTCGAGCAGGGCAGCGGCCTGCATGCCGTGGTTGTTCGAGGTGATGTTGCCAAACTGGTCGCCGTTGGCGTTGACCATGATGCCGGGCGTGGTCTGATAGAGGAACGCGAGCTCGAAGAAGGAGCCGTCAGAGCCGTCGGTGGACAGGTAAGCGCCCAGGTCGCGGTCCATGCACTCGACGTAGCCGCCGGCGGCCACGCCCATCTCGATGCCCTCACCCGTGGAGCAGGGCGAGCAGTTGAACACGTGGCCGGCGTACTTGGGGCTGTACTGGGCGATCATGTCCTGGTTGGCACCGTAGCCGCCCGTGGCGAGCACGACTGCGCGGCCGCTCACGGTGTAAGTGCTGCCGTCCTCGCCCTCGGCGTTGACGCCCGTCACTGCGCCGGACTCGTCCTGGACAAGCGAAGTGGCCTTGACACCGTAGAAAATCTGGCCGCCCAGAGCGCCCACGCGGTCAACGAGGAACTCCATGGCGAAGCCGCAGCCGCCCTCGTAGCAGCCGGGAGCCAGGTAGGGGGTGATGCCGTAGGCCTTGTTCACGCCCATGGTGTAGAAGCCCACGCCGATGGAATGCAGCCAGTCAACGAGCTGACCAGAGGTGTGGTACATGGTGGTCTGGAAGGGCATGGCGCCGTCATGCGTGTCATGATCGGGGTTGACGTAGTTGGCGAGCAGGCCAAGCATGGCGTCGACGTTGTACAGGGGGCTGTCCTCGAAGCGGCCGCAGGCGTAGTTGGCCTGGAGCTGCGAGCCGGCAGCGGCGACGCCGCCGTAGGTCATGCCCATGGAGCCGCCGGGGATGTCCTGCTTCTCGAGCAGGGTCACGCTGTAGCCCATCTCGAGCAGGCGCGTGGCGCAGATGAGGCCCGAGGTGCCGGCGCCGACGATGACGACGTCCTGGGACTCGGGGAACTCAGGAACGACGAACGAGGAGGGGGCGGGAGCGCAGAAGTCGACCTTGGGGTCGCCGCCGGCGTCGGAGATGGCCTGGCGCACGGCGCTCTTGATGGCCATGGAGGTGAGGGTTGCACCGCTCATGGCGTCAACCTCGACGCTCTGGGCGGCAACGATGCGGCCGGGCAGGACCTCGCAGGGATAGGTGCCCACGCCAGTGGTCTCGTCGTTGCGCAGCACGCGGCAGTTGGCGATGGCGCCGCCGGCGAAGGTGGTCTCAACATAGATATAGTTCTCGTGGCCCAGCCAAGAGGTGACGTACTTGCCGTCCTGCACGCCAGCGGCGGGGGCGGCGGTCTCCTCGGCAGCAGCCTCGCCCTCGGCGGGCTTGGCCTCCTCAGCGAATGCCGGCACGGCGGCAAGCATGCTGGCGGCGGCGACGCCGGCGGTGGTCTTCACGAAGTTGCGGCGGTTCATTTCCATGGTGCTCCTCCTTGTTTCTCAGCGACCCTGTGGTGCGCTGTTACATCTCAAGGTATGGCACCTGGCGGCTCCAGATGCATCACCGATAATCGGTTAGGATTGTATTTTTCCTGGTAGATGCTATGGTAGGGAGCGGTAAAATTTTTTCGGGGTGCTCGGCTCGAGACTTTCCGAGGCTAGGGCCAGGCAGTGCGGGCGCGCCTGCGCCTGACCTGCGCGCCGACGAGGTCGCCGTCGGCGGCCTATGTGGCCCGCTTCAAAATACGTCGGGGCATGTGCCATCTGGAATCAGGTATCATGGGCATACCACTGAATGACGGGCGAAGGGGGCGCGGGTGTCGAAAAGCGTGCGCACAACGGTGCTGCTTGCAGCGGGCTACGGCCTTGCACGCGCAGTGACGTCCAACGCCTACATTACGGCGTTTGGAGCCGAGGCGGGTACAAGCCACGGTTTTGTGGCACAGACATCCTTCTCGCTTATTACCAATATTGTTGGTGCCTTCGCCACGCTGGTGCTTGTCGCTTTCGTGCTGGCCGGGTTTGCGCACGGGGGTTCCCGCGACATGCGCCGGCCGTTTTCGTTTGTAGGCGGGTATGTCCCGCCCGCCTCGTTTGTGTGCTCGGTAGTCATCATGCTCGCGGGGTATGTCGCTGGCGCGTCGGGATTGCTTTCCTCGCTCGATCCCGGCGTGGGTTCGCTGGTGTGCGGGCTGATATATGCGGTGGGCTCGGCGGTCATGACGCTTGCTTGGTTCGAGCCGTTCGTGTTTGAACCCGACGTGCGCGTTGCCGTGCGCGGCCTTGTTTGCGGCTTTCTCATGCAGGCGACGGGGTATTTTGCGCTCTCGTACGTAGACGGGTGGGCGCTGTTTGCGGCGGCGTTTGGCGCACTTGCGCTGTCGGGGGCTGTACATTGGTACCTTGTGCGTGAGATAAGCGCGGAGGTGGACGCGGGGCGTGAGGATGGGGGAGCTGTCGCCGTGGCCGGCAGCGATGTCTCGGCCGCTGGTGGGCGAGGTGCTGCTTCCGGCGGGATGCGCGAGGTACTTTCCCTGCTAAAAAAGACGCTGCACGGCTACTTCAGCTCGTTTCTCTGCATATTTGTGTTGACGGCCGTGGTGGGCTTGCTGCATACCTCGGTTATTGGCAGCACGTTCGAGCCCGTGGTGGGCGCTGTTCCCATGGCTGAGGCGCTTGTTTTGGCCGCTGTGCTGCTTGCTGCGGTGGTCCTGCTTTCGCGCCGCGTGCCCGAGACGTCCACTGTGTATCGGGTGCTGTTCCCCTTCATGCTTGTGGCGCTCTCCGCCCTGCCGTTTATTCCGGGGGCGTTCGGCCACTATGCCGGCATGGTCATGGTGGTGTGCTACGACCTGGTGGGCATGGCGTTCGTGCTGTTCCTCGTGGAGACGGCTCGCCGCGTGTCGGTGCCGTCCGTGGCGCTCATGGGTGTGTACCAGGTGGGCACGCAGCTGTCGCTTGTGGTGGGACTTGCGCTGGGCATGGCGCTCAACGGACTCGAGGCGCGAGCTGCCGCCTCGTATGCCACCATTCTCATCCTTGTATGTATATATCTACTTGCGATGGTGCCGGCTGTCTTGCTGCGCCGTCGCGACAAGGGTGCGGCCGCGGTCGTTTCGCCTGGGGCGAGCGGCGAGTCGGTCGCCGCTGATGGGGCGGCGCAGCCGGAGGGCGCGGTGACGGTTGCAGATGCCGGCGAGCAGGATTTCGAGCAGCAGCAGGAGGTGCGCGGCCGCGTGGGCGCTCGCGTGGAGGAGTGGGCAATCGAGCATGGCCTTACCGCGCGCGAGTCTCAGGTTCTCGTGCAGCTTGCCCGCGGCTGGAGCGCAAACGCCATTGCCGCCGATCTCGGTATCACTCAAAACACCGCGTGGGCGCATATCAAGCGCATTTACGTAAAGCTTGACGTCCATTCCAAGCAAGAGCTTATCGAATATATCGAGCGAGAGGTCATCGATCGCCCTGATGCCTAAAAGATTTTTGCCCGCGGGCAGACCTGCATTACGAACTGACACGGAATCCGCATTATTCCAGCTCAAAGGTGGGCAACACACATTTTGGGGGTAGGGTTGGCTGCCTTTGAAAGGCCTGGAAAAGGGCGTCTAACCAATGCGTCGGTGATGTGCAAATAGGTTGGGCTGCGTATGGTTGTACCTAGGCATGGCCGCAAGGGGCGGCCGTGCGGGGGACAAACGCTTACAGGTATATGGCACTGGCGTCAGGGCGGGCAAACCCTTCCTGAGAGCCTGGACCAGGCGTGGCTGCGCCGGCGGTTGCCGTCGGGGCGGGGCGCGCGAGCCTGTGGGCGCTCGCCACTACGACCAAGGAGGTCACAATGATCGACACCGCTTCTTCCCGCCGCAACTTCCTCATGGGCGCAGGCGCCGTCGCCGGCATCAGCGCCGTTGCAGGCACGGTCGCCGTCAAGCAGGCCCAGGCCGATGAGGCAGCTGCCGAGCCCGAGGGCGGCTACACCTACACGTGCGACGTCGTTGTCGCCGGCGCCGGTATTGGCGGCCTGGCTGCCGCCGTCGCCTCCGTCGAGGCTGGCGCCCAGACCATCCTCGTTGAGGCCTCCGGCCACGTGGGCGGCACCTCTCGTTTCGCCGCCGGCGCCCTTGGCCCGCGCTTCGGCATCGACTGGAAGGCCGTCTACGCCAAGGTCCCGCTGTCCGATCCCGACCTGGGCAAGGCCATGATTGTGAACTGGGAGGAGACCGTCGACTGGATCAGCGGCCTGGGCCTCACCGTCGAGCAGCTCGCTCCCGGCAGCTCCTACCTGTGGATGGGTGGCCGTCGTCCCGCCGAGCAGGGCTCCAAGTCCTACACCGACGAGTACCTGCAGCAGTTCGGCCAGATCTTCAACGACAAGGGCGGCACCACGCTGCTCCTGACCCGCGCCACCGACCTCATCTGCGACGAGGCCGGCAAGCCCTGCGGTATCGTGTGCACCGACGCTGAGGGCAACAAGATTACCATCGGCGCCAAGCAGGTCATCATCGCCACCGGCGGCTTCCAGTGCAACAAGGAAATGATGACCCGTTACCTGGGCCGTCACGCCGACATCTCCCAGGCTCAGTGCGTGCCTTACCTCGACGGCGCGGGCATCATCATGGCCGAGAAGGCCGGCGCCAAGCTCTCCAAGAGCTTCGGCTCCTACTATGGTCACCCCCAGCCCTGGCCCCAGACCAGCTACTGCACCTACGACACGCCCGAGGCCTACGAGGCGTGCGAGAACATCGATGACGTGCACATGGCCTACTACGGTGCCACGGTCCACGCCATTCAGACCCTCGGCGTGTACGTCAACTGCGACGGCAAGCGCTTCGTGAACGAGGGCCTCACCTCCTCCCTGGTCAACCAGGAGATCATGCAGCAGTTCTACGCCCGCGCCTACCTCTTCTTCGACGAGGCCGCTCACCAGACCATGGTTGAGACCGCCTACTGCAACGCTGCCGTTGTGGGCGGCGACCGCGTCGAGTGGCTGCGCGAGCACGGTGCCACCGTCGTCCAGGCCGACACCCTCGAGGAACTGGCCACCAAGGTCCAGACCGAGACTGTCTCCGGCGACAAGTTCAACGCCAACGCCTTCCTGCGCACGGCCAACGAGTGGAACGACGCCATCGCCAACGGTGCGACCGGCGATCTCGACGTGCCCGTGAAGTCCGGCGTGCCCCTGACCACCCCGCCCTTCTACTGCATCCCCGTCGTTGCCGGCGTTATGGGCACCTTCGGCGGCATCAAGATTGACGTCAACAGCCAGGTCATCGGCCTCGACGACCGTCCCATGGCTGGCCTGTGGGCCGTCCCGGGCGCTGCCGGCGGTATCATGGAGGGCGACTACTGGTGCGTCATGAGCGGCTACACCGTGTTCGGTCGCATCGCCGGCACCAACGCCGCCACGGCTGCCCTGGGCGGCAACGTGCCGCTGGCTGCCGACGTCATCGCCGCTGACAACGAGGCCGCTGAGGCCATCAGCATCGCCGCTGCCAAGGCTGCCGAGGAGGCCGCCGCTCAGGCTGCCGGCTCTTCCGAGGAGAAGGCCCGCGACTCCGTTGCTTCTGACGCTGAGGCCAAGTGGGCCGACGGCACCTATGAGGGTGACGGCAAGGGCATCGGCGGTAGCGTGCCTGTGACCGTGACCGTCGAGGGTGGCGTCATCACCGCCGTCGAGGTTGGCGACAACTCCGAGACCGACGGCATCGGCACCAAGGCTATCGCAGAGATCCCCGGCGCCATCATCGCCGCCAACGGCACCGAGGGCGTTGACACCGTCTCCGGCGCCACCATCACCTCCAAGGCCATCAAGGACGCCGTTGACGCTGCTCTCGAGGGCGCTGCTCTCTAAGAAACGTGTTGTGCGAGGCAAGTTCTAGATAGCGATAGGTTCCAACAAGGCCGCCGTGCCCGGAGATTTCCGGGTGCGGCGGCTTTTTGCGTTGGGGCGGTGACCTTTGGCCGCCGATCTGCCGATGTGGAGGGGCCTATGTCCCGAAAGCGGCATAAGTATGCGTTATAGTTGTCAAGGACGCTGTGTCTGCAGAGTCACGCCTCATCTACCTGGGGTAATGCTGGCATGATTTGTTGGATGTCGGGCAGAAACGCTTTTTGGGAAGGTATAACGCATACTTTTGGGCTTTTTGGGCCCATTACCGCTGCCGTGCGCTCCGTACGCGCGCTTTGCCGCTGGCGAACCCCCTTGCGACATTCGATGAGATTACAATAATTAAGTATTGACTTAAGCAAAAACAGGCGTAGAGTGTGTTTTGTCTTTGTTGGTTAAGCGATTGCTTAATTGATGTGTGAAACACCGGGAGTCATTGGGAGGGGAGGCAGCTCGATGGACATGTGCAAGGTCGCAAAGGCACTTGGCGACCCCACGCGGTTCAAAATGTTCATGCTGCTGCTCGAACGACATCACTGCCCCCGTTCGCTCGCCCAGGCGCTCGGCATCAGCGAGGCAGCGGTGTCACAGCATATGGGGCAGCTTAAGGACTGCGGGCTTGTGACTGCCGTGCGCCATTGCCGTCATGTGCACTACGTGGTGGACGAGACGGTGTTGGCGCAGGTGCGTGACCAGGTCAGCGAGTGGATCGGCCTCACGCGTACAGCATGCGATTGCCAGGGGCAGCCACGCTGTGCCTTCTGCGAGGGCTGCAGGTGCACGAGCGTGGCGGGCGGCGAGGACAAGTAGGGGTTGTCGTCCGAGGTAGATTGGGCTCTTGCAGCCTGCCGGTTCCCTGCGAAGGACCGGGGGCTGTTCTATACGGAGAGTGCGACTTCACTGTCGCACAACGGAGAAGGAGATTCACATGAGGGTTGCGGTTCCCAGCGATACTGACCAGGGCCTCGAGAGCACGCGCAGCGGTCACTTCGGTCATTCTCCCTACTTCACCATCGCCACGATTGAAGACGGCAAGGTGGAGAAGGTCGAGGTCTTCAAGAACGTCGACCATGATGAGTACGGCTGCGGCGGCGTCATCCAGTACGCGCTCAGCCTGGGCATTGACGCCATCGTTGTTCTCGGTATGGGTCAGCCCCCGTTCCGTGCGTTCACGCAGAACGGCGCCGCCGTGTACATCGACGCCATGGCCCCCACGGTAGGTGCTGTCATCGACAAGTTTATCGCCGGCGACCTGCGCCCGATGAGGCTCGACCAGGCCTGCGTGCACTAAGGCACTGGGGCCCGAAAACCAATACCAAGCAAGTGGACGGGAGCGCCGCAAAGACGCTCCCGTTTTTTGGTGCAGATTGGCACCAGTTGGTTTGATCTATTTGCATGCATATCTTAATTGGCGTAATGTGAGCGGGCGCTTACGGATTGGCTGTGCTCATGGGTAGCATGGCATGTCTGGAGGCGCCCTGCGTTTGGATGTAGTTTTACTCATACAGGTTGTCGCCATATGTAACTACCTTGGGTATCGGCGGCATCGAGTGGGTACGCCTATGGCTCAGCGAGAGGATTTGTAGCTACCGGCCAGAACGTGTGCCCGCTTTTTTGCGCCTTGATTCTAATGCGTTGACCGCACCGGGCGATGCCGCGCGGCATACTATACTGATAGACAATTTGTCGGCATCGCGGTGGGAGTTATGGACAAGTACTATCTGTACGTTAAAGCCTTCGTGCTCTTCGCATCACTCATCGCCATTGCCATGGTGCGCGCTAACGTCGTGCTTCCGCGCCGTGTGCAGCGCCTGTTCACGCTTGCATTTGCTGGCATTATCGTGGGCTCGACCTCTGAGTTCCTCACCGTGTGGTTTGATGGCGCCGGCGCGTTTGCTCGTCCCATTATGTGCATAGCGCAGGCGCTCGATTACGCGTGCGCCCTGTTCGCGCCCATTGCGGTTTCCGCTGCCTTTATCAATGAGAAAAGCAAGTATGTGCGGATAGCGTTTATCGTCGCCGGAGTCCATGCGACCGTCCAGTTTGCCTTGTCCTTTTCGGGGCTCGTTTTCGTCGTCGATGACAACGCCGTCTTCTCCAGGGGGCCCCTGTACCCCCTGTACATTGCCACGTACGGCGTTGTTGCAATCTATGTCATGCGGGAGACGATGCATTATCTCACCCGGCTTGAGATGCGTGTCCGTTATATCCCCTGGCTTGTCCTTGCTTTTGTTGCTGTTGCAATCGTCGTGAACGTTATTGATACCTCTGTCTTGATGGTTTGGGCCACTCTTGCCGTGTGCGGGATCTTCTTCTATATGCTTTACTGTCTGTTTGTCCAGCAGACGGATGCCCTTACGTGCTTGTTTAACAGGCAAAGCTACACGGCCCGCCTTTCGAACCTCTGCGATTCGGTGGAGGTAATCTTCTTCGATGTCGATGACTTCAAAAATGTGAACGACAAACATGGCCACGATGTGGGCGACGAGTGTCTCGTTGCTGTTGCCAAGGCCATTTACGACGTGTACGGACGTGACGGCAACTGCTTCCGTATAGGCGGCGACGAGTTCAGCGTCATCCTGCATCGCAACATGGCGGGGGTGGACGCCCTTGAGGAGACCTTTGCCAAAAAGATTGCCGATCTGAACGCGGAGCATTCCTGGATGACCACCGTGTCAACCGGACATGCTCATTTTGAGCCCGGGGACGACATGCGGGAATGCGTGCGCCGCGCGGATGTCCAGATGTATGAGCGCAAACGCGCCGCGAAGTCTCGCGTTGCTTCTGAGGGTGTCGCTTAGATGTATAGTGCACCTGGGACGTCGACCAGATTCCGAACAAAATTCCGAAGCAGACGGCTGGGTTTTCAAGTGCCACATTCTGGGCTTTCAAATGCCTGTTGGCCCAGCTTTAAGGGCCTGCGGGGAAAATTTGCCAAACAAATCCTAGTAACTTGCGGGTATTTGAACTCCTTTTCGCCTATACTGAACCCCATCAAGATCTGCGGTCACGTGCTGCAGGCGGGATTGGGAGTATCAGGGAGAAGGAGGAGCGATGCTCACACTCGAGAACATCGCGTTTGAGGCACCGGCGGGCACTGACGCCGCAGGAAAGCCCGTTCCCGGCAGGCGTATCATCGACGACCTGTCGCTGAACATCGAAGCCGGCAAGATCACGGTCATCACCGGCCCCAACGGCGGCGGCAAGTCCACGCTCGCGCGCCTCATCATGGGCATCGAGAAGCCCACGTCGGGTCGCATTGACTTTGAGGGCAAGGACATCACCGCAGCTACCATTGACGAGCGTGCTCGCATGGGCATCGGCTACGGTTTCCAGGCACCGGCCCGTTTCAAGGGCATGAAGGTACGCAAGCTTCTCAAGCTCGCCTCGGGCAAGAAGATCTCGGCCCAGGAGTGCAACGAGTACCTGAGCGCTGTGGGCCTGTGCTCGAGCAACTACCTTATGCGCGACGTAGACAAGAGCCTCTCCGGCGGCGAGCTCAAGCGCATCGAGATTGCCACGGTTCTTGCGCGCAACCCGCGCCTGGCCATCTTCGACGAGCCCGAGGCTGGTATCGACCTCTGGAGCTTCGACAGGCTTATCGGTACGTTCCAGAAGTTCCATGATGACCAGCCCGACCACGCCCTGGTCATCATCTCGCACCAGGAGCGCATCATGGACATCGCCGACAACATCGTGGTCATCAAGGACGGTCGCGTCGATCGCCAGGGTACGCGCGAGGAGATGTTCCCCACCCTCATGATTCGCCGCCATGCCGCCAACGTCTCGTGCGGCCTGGGCACTGTCGACACCGAGCTGGGCCAGTGGTCCCTGAATCCGGAGGATTAGAGATGAGCGAAGAGCAGAACACGGCGGCGGCTGCCCAGACGGGCGCCCTTGATGCGAGCGAGATCGACTCCATCACCTCCGACATGCTTCAGATTATCGCCGACATGAAGGCCGGCGAGACCACGGGCGCCATCAACATCCGCAAGGACGGTCACCTTGCGGCCCGCCAGAACTCCGAGAACATCGTCATCACGACGAAGGAGGACCTGCCGGGCATCGATATCAACGTCGCCCCTGGCACCCAGGGTGAGCAGCTCCACATCCCCGTGGTGCTCACCGAGAGCGGCCTCACCGACAAGGTGTACAACGACTTCTTCATCGGCGAGGGTGCCGACGTGTACATCGTTGCTGGCTGCGGCGTGCACAACGACGGCTGCGAGGACTCCCAGCACGACGGTATTCACCGCTTCTTCCTGGGCAAGAACAGCCGCGTCGTCTACCTCGAGAAGCACTACGGCGAGGGCTCGGGCGAGGGTGCGCGCATCCTCAACCCGGTGACCGAGGTCCACATGGAGGACGGCTCCACCATGGAGATGCTCACTGTGCAGATCGAGGGCGTCTCGAGCACCGTGCGCGACACCGACTGCTACCTGGGTGCAAACTGCAAGCTTACCCTCACCGAGAAGCTCATGACCACGGGCGACCAGACCGCGACTTCCAACATGAAGGTCGTTATGGAGGGTGACGGCTCCTCCGTGCAGGTCATCAGCCGCTCAGTTGCCAAGGATAACTCGCAGCAGATCTTCAACCCGCTGGTCATCGGCGCTGCCGACTGCCGCGGTCACGTGCAGTGCGACGCCATCCTCATGGGCAAGGCCAAGGTCCGCGCTATTCCGGGCATCGAGGCCGACTCCGAGGACGCTCAGCTTGTGCACGAGGCTGCCATCGGCAAGATTGCCGGCGAGGAGATTATCAAGCTCATGACCCTGGGTCTCACCGAGGAAGAGGCCGAGGAGCAGATCATCCAGGACTTCCTGAGCTAAGAGAACTCCGCAAGCAAGATTGCGTTCTGTCTCAAGGCGCACCTGTCAGGGTTTAAGGCCCGCAGGTGCGCTTTTTTGTGTGTGCCAGGCGAAGATGGCGTCGGCTGTGGTTGGGCAACGCATCTCCCGATTTGGCGCTGGAAAAGTGCCCGGGAGGGGCCGCGGGGTGTTTTGCCGCCCCGCCTAAGGAGTCTCCTGCCGCTTCTCTAGTGCATCCTCTGCTCGAGAAGCGCTCGGATGGTCGTGTACTTCTTCTCTGGGATTGGCAAGATTGTTCCGTTGTGCAATTCAACTTGAAAACGCGAAATGCTTGAGATGAAAGCCGGGTTGACCAGGTAACTTGCATGGCAGCGCACAAGCAGGTCTTGGTAGAGCTTGGCAATTGCCGAAAGCGACTCGGTGGCCTCATAGATGCCGTCGGATGTATGGACAAGCGCGTGACGGCCGCAACTCCCTGCATACATGATGCGCTCGTGGTCGAGGAAAATCGACGTGCGCCCTTTTGCGTGCAAGCAGACCCTGCCTGAGGCGGGAGCCCCTTCGTTTCGTAGTGCACCTCCGTTCCAAAGGTCTCGTCATAATGCAGGGGGTAAATGGTGTCGCGCTCGTCGTATGCGATGGCATTTGAGATATAGCACAGCAGAATGCGTGGCGTCTCCTTGCAGCCTACCCAGCTGAGATGGATTCGCTGGCTTACCCGGCCGCTTACTCCGTTTGGCCAGAATGTGTCGACAAGGAACATCAATACTACCTCGAAGACCGAAGGACTTCCGGTGGGAAGCACAGTGATGCTGAGGTCGTGTACTGCAAACGTCAGGTTGTTTTTCTCGGCATAGAAGGTATTCCTGAGCGTTTCCTGCATCTGGATGATCTGACCTTCGCCGGGGCCAATCCAAAGCACGTTCGGATGGCAGGCGTTCAGAAAAGGTTCGATATCGTTGTCGTAGTACGCAAGCAGCACCCTTGCCGACAGTTCCGCGATATCCTCACTGCGCATCTTGACCCCCGCGCCTCTTGTTGGTGCAATGATGGCCCTATGGGGGGGCTGGGTACGCCTCTTTGTCATGGCGCAACGCATGAAATTGGGTTTAAGATACACGGCGTTTGTCAAATTGCAGTTGGAGGATGCCTCGTGGAGAACGGGCTTACGTATAAGAAGGCTCATTTCCAGGAGCTTGCGGCTGAGATGTCCCAGCTGTTCGACGTGGTGCGCTTGGTCGATCCCATCAGCACGACGGCATACACCATTGAGGACGGCGAGTTTCATGCTCAGCCCGACAACTGTTTCCATGTATGGAACAGGACTGCCCGCTGCGAGAACTGTGTGTCGGCGCGGTGCTTTATGGAGCGCGAGCGGTACTCAAAATTCGAGTTCATCGATAACGACATCTATCATGTGGTGGCCCAACCCGTGGAAGTCGACGGAAGGCGATACGTGCTGGAGGTCGTCACTGCCTCGAACGATAACGTGCTGCTCTCGGCGTTCGGCAACAACGAGTTCGTCGATCGCGTCACCACATTCAACCGTAAGATGTACACCGACGATCTTACCGGGCTTTCTAACAGGCGTTATCTTGATGAGCGTCTAGGCATTCTCATCAGTCACTCGGTTCTCGGCGCAACGCCGCTCTCTGTGGTGATGCTTGACATCGATGACTTCAAGGGTGTCAACGATCGCCTGGGGCATCTTGCGGGCGACAAAGTGCTTTCTCAGGTGGCCGGGGCTTTGCGTGAGGCCCTGGCGCCTACGGCCGAGGACATTCTGGCGCGCTATGGCGGCGACGAGTTCCTGGCGGTGCTGCGCGGCGCCGATGCCGCACAGGCCGCGGCGCTGCTCGACCGGATAAGGCGCAACGCAGATGAGTATTCCCAGGCCCATCCCGATATGCCCATCAGCTATGCCGCCGGCTACGCCCTGTCCAGCGAATTCGAATCCCCCACCATGCGCGAGCTGTTCCGCCAAGCGGACAAGAACATGTACATAGACAAGAACAACGCGAAGATCGCCGAGGCGGCGGCGCGCCAACGGCAAAACGAGCGCATCTTGAAGCGCGTTTCCCGTCTTGGCTTCCATTTCTCCAACTGCATATACTGCGACGCGAAGCTCGATCAGTATCGTATCCTGCGCGCATCCTCAAGCATGTTCCTCGCCGACAGCGGCAACTACTCGGGCGCCGTCGAGCACATCGCATGCTCGCTGACTTGCGAGGAGCAACGGCCCGAGGTGCGCCGCGCACTGCAGCTGGAAACGCTTCGCGAACGCCTTACCCCGCAAAGCGAACCTATCGAGCTGATCTTGCAAAGCCCGGCATGGCGCGGCCGCATCACCGTGCTGCACCTAGACGATAGCGAGGAAGGGGCGCTCCATCACTTCGTGGTCGCCCTCGAGCCGTTCTCCGACGAATCGGCAAGCGAGAAGCAGCAGCTCTCCCGCTACTACGACCAGCTCAGGCAATCCATCCTCGAGAACGGCGGCGGCTACGTGGACGCGCTGCTCGATTCGGCGCAAGCGGCATATTCGGTCGACCTGACCAACGATCGGCTTGAGCAGGTGTTCTTCGCGGCCGACGGGGGCTTCGCCGATCCGGACATGCAACTACCTTGCTCCTATACGGCCTTTTGCCGCGAACATGTCGGATCCGTCACCGAGAGCACGCTGGAAAGCTATCGGCTCACAGATTACTCGGAGAA
>OLNE01000596.1_pt1 | contig 32445 bp, 21 predicted proteins | sample 1672431 | NCBI WGS metagenome assembly OLNE01 (sample SAMEA3136685, study PRJEB25190) | human gut metagenome | reverse complement strand
TGCGCCGTTTTTATCGACGCCCTGGTCTCAGATCCCGGTTCTGAGGGCCTACCGTTTGCTGATTTTACGGGCCTTCACCAAGTTTTACGGCCTGGCCGGGGTGCGCCTGGGCTACTGCCTGTGCGCCGACACGGACCTGCTCGACCGCATGGCCCTGGCGGGCCAGCCCTGGCCGGTGTCGAATCTGGCCCAAGCGGCGGGGGTGGCGGCCCTGCGGGAGACGGCCTACGCCGAGAAACTCCGGGCCTTGCTCGCGCAGCAACGCCCCTGGCTGAAGCAAGAGCTGGAACGCCTGGGCTGCTTCGTGCTTCCCGGCGAAGCCAACTATCTTTTGTTCCGAAGCCCCGACCCGAAGCTGGGCCGGCGCTTAGAGCGCCAAGGGGTGCTGATCCGCACCTGCGCCGACTATGACGGTCTGGGGCCAAATTGGTTCCGCGTCGCCGTCCGCACGGCGGCAGAAAATCAACGTCTGATCGAAACCATGGAGGGCCTGCTATGACCAAAAATCTGATGATCCAGGGCACCATGTCCGGCGTGGGCAAGAGTCTGCTCACCGCCGCGCTCTGCCGCATTTTTTGGCAGGACGGCTACCGGGTGGCCCCCTTCAAGAGCCAGAACATGGCCCTCAACAGCTACATCACCCAGGACGGTCTGGAGATGGGGCGCGCCCAGGTCGTCCAGGCCCGCGCCGCCGGGAAAGAGCCGGACGTGCGCATGAACCCCATCTTATTAAAGCCCTCCAGCGACGTGGGCAGCCAGCTCATTGTGGGCGGAAAAGTCCGGGGGGAGTATCGGGCGGCGGACTATTTTAAGATGAAGCGCTCTCTCATCCCCGACGTGTTGGCGGCCTACCACAGCCTCGCCCAGGAGAATGACATCCTCGTCATCGAGGGCGCGGGCAGTCCCGCTGAGATCAATCTGAAGCAGGATGACATCGTCAACATGGGCCTGGCAAAGCTGGTGGACGCCCCTGTCCTCCTGGTGGGAGACATCGACCGGGGCGGCGTGTTCGCCCAGCTCTATGGCACCTTGGAACTGCTGGAACCCGACGAGCGGGCGCGGGTGGCCGGGTGCATCATCAACAAGTTTCGGGGGGATGTGGGCCTGTTAAAACCAGGCCTCACCATGTTGGAAGAAAAGACCAACATCCCCGTCCTGGGCGTGGTGCCTTACGCAACGGTCGATCTGGAGGATGAGGACTCCCTCGCCCCCTGCCTGGACCAAACGGAGGCGAGACGGCCCGTCGACATCGCCGTCCTTCGCCTGCCCCGCATCTCGAACTTCACGGACTTCACCCCGCTGGAGCGACACCCGGCCTTAGGCGTGCGCTACGTCTCTAAGGTGGGGGAGCTGGGCCAGCCCGATCTCGTGGTCTTGCCCGGCACGAAGAACACGATGGACGATCTGCTCTGGCTCCGACAGAACGGCCTGGAGACTGCCGTGAAGCACCTGGCCGCCAACGGCACACCCGTTTTGGGGATCTGCGGCGGCTACCAGATGTTGGGCCGGACGCTTGCTGACCCCTATGGGGTAGAGAAGCTGGGCGTGTTATCCGGCCTGGGCCTGCTGCCCTGTGAGACGGCGTTTTCCGCCCAGAAGACCCGCACCCGTGTCACAGCAGAGGTGACCGCCCCTCTCTTCTCCGGGGCCAAGTTAGACGGCTATGAGATCCACATGGGCGTGACCAAGGCAGGGGAGGAGGCAACGCCCTTCTGCCGCCTGTCCGACGGACGGACGGACGGGGCCGTGGCCGGGAACGTCTTTGGGACGTATCTCCACGGCCTCTTCGACACGGGGGAGCTGACCGATGCCCTGGCCCGTTGGCTGCTCACCCGCAAGGGCCTGGACCCCGTGGCCGTCCAGCCGGAGGACCAGAAGGCCTATCAGGAGCGGCAGTTCGACCTCTTAGCCGATGTGGTCCGAAGCAGCCTGGATATGCACGCCGTTTACGCCGCCTTAGAAGGAAAGGAGACGCCATGAAACACGAACGCCCCGCCGACATCGAGCGCACCAGTATGGCCATCATCACCCAGGAGCTGGCGGACCTGGGCATCGAATTGCCCCCGGACGAGGCTCCTGTCATCAAGCGGGTCATCCACACCTCGGCGGATTTTGACTACGCCAAAAACCTGGTGTTCACCCCCAACGCCGTCCCCCTGGCCCAGGAGGCCCTGCGGCGGGGAGGGATGACCATCATCACGGACACGAACATGGCCAAGGCCGGCGTCAGCCGCGTGGGCCTGGAGAAGCTGGGGGGCCAGGTCCTCTGCTTCATGGCCGACCCGGACATTGCCCAGCGGGCGAAAAACCAGGGCAGCACCCGCGCTGTGGCCGCCATGCAGAAGGCCGCACAGGCCTACCCCGGCGCGATCCTCGCTGTGGGCAATGCGCCCACGGCCCTCTTCGAGATCGTCCGCCAGATGGAGCGGGGGTTTCGCCCCGCCCTGGTCATCGGGGTGCCCGTGGGCTTTGTGAACGTGGTGGAGGCGAAAGAGGCCGTCCTCGCCGCCTGCCGGACATACGACGTCCCCGCCATCGTGGCCCTGGGCCGCAAGGGGGGGAGCAACGTGGCCGCCGCCATCTGCAACGCCCTGGTCTACGGGGCGGGGGACCTGCTGGACCCCACGGCCCGTGGGTGGCAGTAAGGCCCAAAATTTGACAAAAAAACAGGGACGCGGCCCGGTTATGGGTTGCGTCCCTGTGCTGTCCCTATTATAATAAGGGGGTGCTTACTTGGCGTGTTCCGTCTGCATCCGCAGGTGGATGCCCCGCATGTGGTCCTGGAGCATGGTGTCGGCAAACTGGATGAGTTCCTCCGGCGTGCGGTCTACCTCGCCCAGCAGCCAGCTCTCCACAGTCCCCACCAGGGCGATGGTGTAAAACTGCACCACCAGCTCGTCGGCAGGGCAGTGCAGCTCTTCCGAGAGTTTGTCCACTGTGGCCCGAACGATGCCGGAGATGCTCTCCTGAAAGAGCTTCCGCAGGTGGCTGTGCCCGATGGACCGAAATGCACAGAGGCAGAAGGCCCGGTTGTCCTGGATGTATCGGAAGAGCTGCAATAACCCCTCCCGCCAGAACTGCACGCCCTCGTGCTGGCGCAGGAGGGCCAGAGCCTCTTCTTCAAACATCCATTGGATCAGGGCGTAGATGTCGGCAAAGTGATAGTAAAACGTCTCCCGCCGCAGACCGCAGAGGCTGGTGATCTCCCGGATGGAGATCTTCTCCAGGGGCTTTTGCTCCATGAGCTGCTTGAGCGCTGCGGCCAGTTCTTTCTTGGTGGTGCTTGCGTTGTGGTATTGCATGGCGGAGTCTCCTAAACACTTGGCTCCCCTGAAAGCGAAGCTGACGGAGGGCGATTACTTCCTCAGTATAGCATAGAGAGCATCGTCTGCGCACCCGCCAAACCCACCGAAGATTTTTTACAAATCACAAAAATATGTTAAAATTCTAACAACAGTGGGGCATTTGTCTCTTGCCCTGCCTGCCCCTTCCGTCGTATCCTGACAGAAATGCTTTTTTTGAATGGACTGGACATTCCCAAACCCCACAGGAGGTGGATCTATGAGCAAAAAACCCGACGGGCCGTCTTTTTTTGAAAAGCTGGCCACCGCCATCGTGGACCGGCGCAACCTGATCTTCTTTCTCTATCTCTGCGCCATGATCTTCTGCGCCATTTCCAGCGGGTGGGTCCAGGTCTGCAACGACCTGACCGATTACCTCCCCGCCAGCACCGAGACGCGCAGGGGCTTGACCATCATGGACGACGAGCTGACGACTTACGGCACCGCCCGCATCATGGTCACAAACACGACCTATGACATCTGCGCGGACCTGGCCGACCAGATCGAACGCATCGACGGCGTGACCAGCGCCACCTTCGGCGAGGACACCGTGAAGACCGACGCCGATACCACCGGCGACGACGAGGACGCCCCGGAGACACCGGAGGACATCGCCGAATACTTCAAGGGATCGGACGGCCTCATCAACGTTACCTTCGCCGGGGAAGAGGATGACCAGGTCAGCCTCGATGCCATGAACGAGATCAAAGAGGTCCTCGCCCCCTATGACGTGTACATCGACAGCAGCGTGGGCGACTCCCAGGCCGACACCCTGGCCGGTGAGATGAACATCATTTTCGCCATCGCCATCGTCATCATCGTCCTGGTGCTGACGCTGACCTCCCACTCCTTCGCAGAGGTCCCCGTGCTGCTCGTTACCTTTGGCGCGGCGGCGCTGCTCAACAAAGGCACCAATTTCTTGTTGGGAGAGATCTCGTTCATCTCCAACTCCGTGGCCGTGGTCCTTCAGCTGGCCCTGGCCATCGACTACGCCATTATTTTGCTCCACCGCTTCCTGGAGGACCGGCAGCACACGGACAACGACCGCAGCGCCTGCATCTCCGCCCTGGCCGCGGCCATCCCTGCCATTGCTTCCAGTAGTTTGACGACGGTCTCCGGCTTGGCTGCCATGATGTTTATGCAGTTCCGCATCGGCTTTGACCTGGGCCTGGTGCTCATCAAGGCCATCTGCTTCAGCCTCATCTCCGTCTTTACCCTGATGCCCGGCCTGCTCATCCTTGCTTCAAAGGCTATGGAGAAGACCCAGCACCGGAACTTTATCCCCTCCATCGACGCCTGGGGCCGGTTTGTGGTCAAGGCCCGGTACATCAGCGTGCCGATCTTTGCGGTGCTGCTGATCCTGGGCTTCTGGATGTCCCAAAAGTGCCCCTATGTCTACGGCTACACCCTGCTGGACACCAGCCGTCAGAGCGAGAGCCAGATCGCTGAGGACCGGGTCAATGACGTCTTCGGCCAGCAAAACGTCGCCGCCCTGCTGGTCCCCAAGGGGGATTATGCCAAAGAAAAGGCGATCTTAGACCAATTAGAGACCTATGACGAGATCAACACCGCCATGGGCCTGGCGAACATCGAGGCGAAAGACGGCTATACGCTCACCGACGAGCTCAAGCCAAGGCAATTCTCAGAGCTTATCGGTATGGACTATGAAGTGGTCTGTCTGCTTTACAGCGCCTACGCTGCCGACAACGAGGATTACGGCCGCATCGTCGGCGGCATTGAGGACTACGCCGTGTCCCTCATGGATATGTTCCTCTTCGTCTACGACGAGGAGCAGGCGGGATACTTCACCCTGGATGACGATGTCAAACAGGACTTGGAGGACATGCACCAACAGCTCACCGACGCCCAGGCCCAAATGCTGGGGGAGAACTACTCCCGCATGGTCCTGAAGCTGAACCTGCCGGAGGAAGGCGACGAGACGTTCAACTTTCTTCAAACCGTCCACAAGATCACCGGGCAGTATTACGACAGCGATGACTTTTACTTAGTGGGCAACTCCACGAGCGACTATGACCTCTCCACATCCTTTGCCCATGATAACGTGATGATCTCCGTCCTGTCGGTGGTCTTTGTGATTCTGGTCCTGCTCTTTACGTTCCAGTCCGTGGGCCTGCCGGTGCTGCTGATCCTGGTCATTCAGGGCAGTATCTTCTTTAATTTCTCCTTCCCAGGTCTGACGCAAAGCCCCATCTTCTTCCTGAGCTACTTGATCGTCACGTCCATTCAGATGGGCGCGAACATCGACTACGCCATCGTCATCTCGACCTGGTACCGGGACCTGAAAACGACCATGGAGCCGAGAAAGGCCATTGTGAAAGCCCTCCAGCTCTCCTTCCCCACGGTGCTGACCTCCGGCTCCATCTTGGCCTCGGCCGGCTTCCTGATCGGCAAAATTTCGACGGACGGAGCCATCGTGGGCATCGGTTCCTGTCTGAGCCGAGGGACCCTCATCTCCATGTTCCTGGTCATGTTCGTCCTGCCGCAGATCCTGCTGCTGGGTGACACCATCGTGGAGAAGACCAGCTTCCGCGTGCCCGTTCCCGAAGCCCGGCGGCGGGCCAGCGGCACGGTCTTTGTCAATGGCCGCGTCCGGGGCCGCATCTCCGGCATCGTCGACGCCAACATCCAGGGCGTGATCCGGGGCGACGTCAACGCCCTCATCGGCACCGGGGCCTACCAGAACCAAGAACCGGGGGAGGAGGAACGCAACCCCTTCGCCCCCACGATCAAATCCACCGGCCCGGCCCCGCAGGCACCTGCCCCGGACAGCCCGCCGGACCAGGATGCAAGCCCTGCGCCCATTCCCAGCGGAAAGGAGGAGACGGACCATGAACAGCAAGACCAGTAAAGTCCTGGCCGTGTTTCTGACGCTCTGCCTGCTCCTGAGCCTGGCAGCCCCGGCCTTTGCTGCGGGAAACCAGATCACCATTGGAACGAAGGAAGAACTGCTGACTTTCGCCCAGAACTGTACCTTAGACAGCTGGTCCCAGGGCAAGACCGTCGTTCTCACCGGCGACATTGACCTGACCGGCACCGACTTTACCCCCATCCCGACCTTCGGCGGCCACTTCGACGGCCAGGGCCACGCCATCACCGGCATTACGTTCGACGGCAGCGGCAGCAACCGGGGCCTGTTCCGGTACTTGCAAAAATCCGCCGTGGTCGAAGATCTGAAAGTAGAGATCAGCATCACCCCGACGGATTTCCAGGATTCCCTGGGCGGCCTCGTGGGCAACAACCGGGGCCTTATCCGCAACTGCACCATCACCGGCAACTTGAAAGGAGAGAGCAGCGTCGGCGGTATCGTCGGCATCAACGAGGCCGGGGGACAGGTCATCAACTGCACCTTCAACGGCACGGTCGTCGCCACCCATTATGTGGGCGGTATCGTGGGCCAGAACTTGGGCAGCATCTTGCAGTGCGTGAACCAGGGCGGCATCAACACCGTGGAGATCGAAAGCTCCACGGACTTAGATGACCTGCCCGACCGCCAATGGAACTCCACCGAAAACGTCCCCACCAGCACCGACATCGGCGGCATCACCGGCTACTCCTCCGGCATCGTCCAGAGCTGCCGGAACATCGGGGCCGTGGGCTATGCTCACATCGGCTACAACGTCGGCGGCATCGCCGGGCGGCAGGCGGGCTATCTGGACGGCTGCACCAACGAGGGCCTCATCTTAGGCCGAAAGGACGTGGGGGGCGTGGTCGGCCAGCTGGAGCCGGAGGTCTTTCTCCGCTACGGCGAGGACACCCTCAATGACGTCTGGGATCAATTAGACACCCTGGGCAGCCAGGTGGACGGCCTGCTGGGCACTATGGACAACGCCAACACCAACGTGACCCGCCAGCTCAACAGCCTCTCCTCCAACGCCTCCAACGCCCAGAACGCCGCCGGCGACCTCATGGACCTGGCGAAAGACTGGGCAAACGGGAATTTAGACTCCATCAATGATCTCACCGCCCGCATCTCCTGGAGCCTGGACCAGATGGAATCCATCTTAGACACCCTCACGGACCTGCCCGACCAGATGACCAAGGCCGTGGACTACTTAAACGACGGCCTCGACAAGCTCAAAGACGCCGGGAACATCACCAGCGATGCCATGGATGCCATGAAGGACGGCATCGACCAGGCCCGGGACGCCGCTGACCAGCTCTCCGACGGGCTCAAGCACCTGCAAAATGCCAAGGCATATCTCCGCGATACTCTGGGCGACAGCAAGAAGCTCCGCCAGGGCCTGGACCAGCTGGCCAACGGCATGGAGGAGATCAGCACCGGCATGGGCCAGTTTTCTGCCGGCATGGGGGAGATCAAAGATGCCATCGGCCAGCTGCCTCATGATCTAGGTGGGAGTCTTCAGGCCTTTCAAGATGCGCTGAACACCCTCTCTCAGGCCAGCAGCAATGTTTCCTCCGGCTTCCAGAATGTGAACCAGGCCCTGAAAAAACTGCGGGATAACTTCAATGCCAACGGCGACCCCATCGAGAACATCCAAGCCGCCTTAGACGAACTGGACCGCGCCGTGGACGACCTCCGGGCCGCCGCCGACACCCTGAACGACGCGGGAGATTCCTTCAAGGACGCCATGGACATTCTGGAAGACGCCGAGACTGTGCTGGAAGACGCCATTGACGCATTCCAGTGGGCAGGCGACGCCATGAACGACGCCTTTGCTCTCTTGGACAAGGCTACGGAAGACCTGCACACCATGGTCAAGACCCTGGCCGAGGAGCCGACCATCTCCTTTACCCCCATCGGCAGCGACATCACCGCCAAGGGCGACGAGCTGGACGATGCAGTTTCGGACATCATCGACAACGCCAAGAAGCTCACGGATGTGGTCAGCGGCTCGGCGGACAACATCCTGGCGGACCTGACCACCATCAGCGACCAGATCCAGTCCATCACCGACCTGCTCCGCCAGGAGACCCAGGACGCCAAGGACGAGGCCGACAAGAACCTGGTGGAGGACATCTCCGACCAGATCGACAGCGACCAGCAGCGCACCGGCTGCGTCTCCTCCAGCACCAACAACGGTGAGGTCCAGGGCGACGTGAACGTGGCGGGCATCGCCGGGTCCATGGCCATCGAGTATGACTTCGACCCGGAGGACGATCTGGTCAAAGAAGGGGACCGCTCTCTGGACATCACCTACCAGACCAAGGCCGTCATCCGCCGCTCCGTGAACCACGGCACCATCACCGGCAAGAAGGACCAGGCCGGGGGTGTTGTCGGCCGCATGGACCTGGGCCAGGTCACCCACTGCGAAAACTACGGCACCGTCTCCAGCACCGACGGCAGCTACGTCGGCGGCATTGCCGGCGGCTCCTGGGGCACCATCCGGGAGAGCTGGTCCCGCTGCACCCTCTCTGGGGATCATTATGTCGGTGGTATCGCCGGCTACGGCACGAACCTGAAAAACTGCCGCTCCGCCGTGGAGATCACCGACGCGAAGGTCTACACAGGCACCATCGCCGGGGACCGGGACACCGAGGGCATCGTCACCGGCAACACCTTCACCCACGACAGTCTCGGCGGCATCGACGGCATCAGCTACGCGGGCAAGGCCACCCCCGTGACTTTCTCTGCCCTCTGCGCCAGCGGGGCCCCCAGCACCTTCGCCCAGATGGAACTGACCTTCCAGGCCGACGGGAAGCTGGTGGAGACCGTGCCCTTTACCTACGGCGAGGGCTTGGACAGTCTCCCCGACATCCCCGCCAAGAAGGGTTACTCCGCCGCCTGGCCGGACATGGATTACAGCCACCTGACGGCCAGCCAGACGCTGGAGGCCATTTACACCCCCTACACCTCCTCCCTGACAGACGGCGGCCAGCTGCCGGAGATCCTGGTGGACGGCAGCTTCAGCGCCCAGGCCGAGGTCAGCCATACGAGCCAGGAAGTCTCCTGGACCACAGAACGGGGCCGCACCTACAACGGCCAGGGCTACACCGTCACCGTCAACGACCCCACCCTGGACGTCGTCTCCTACACCGTCCACTGCCGCATCCCCGAAGAGGGCGGCCGGTACAGCGTCTGGATGGAGCAGGACGACGGCACTTGGGTCCGCCAGGACAGCACCAAGGACGGCAGCTACCTCCTCTTCCCGGCCACGGCGCAGAGCGTGACCTTCTGTCTCATCCAGGAGCCCAGCGCCCTCCAGCTCCTCGTGCCCATCGGCATTTTGGTGGCAGGGCTGCTCTTCCTCCTCTGGTACCGGAAGAAGGCCAAGAAGAAAGCGACGGAGGGGGAGAAGGCGGAGAAACCGCCGAAGCCCAAGAAACCCAGAAAGAAATTCAACCTGCGGAAAAAGAAATAACTTCCTCACAAATGCGGCAGTGTCCTGCGATATTGCCGCACAAAAACAGCGCCGGTATCGTTGCTACGATACCGGCGCTGTTCTTCTATCACGACACAAAGTCCAAGGGGGAACCTCAGCCTTCGATCATGGCTTTTAATTCTGCCCGGTCCAGGTCGCTGAGCAGATTCGTCATGCTCCGCAGGCTGATGCCGATGGTGGAGACATTGTGCAGCAGAGCGGAGGTGGCGGGAGGCAGGATCCCGAAGGCACCCAGGCCAATGAGGGTGCCGTTGAAGCCGATGACGAAGCGGTAGTTGGACCGGATGCGCTTCATCAGCTCCATGGAGATCTTCCGCAGGGTGACCAGCTGCGCCAGGCTGTCGGCGGCCACGGTGATGTCGGCGATCTCGCGGGCAATGGCGGCGCCGTCGCTGATGGCAATGCCCACGTCGGCGGCGGAGAGGGCGGGGGAATCGTTGATGCCGTCGCCCAGCATGATGACGGTGCGGCCTGCGGCGTGCTCGGCGGCTACGTAGCTGGCCTTGTCCTCCGGCAGGACCTCGGAGCGGTAGTCATCCACGCCGACTTCGGCGGCGATGGCGGCGGCGGTGCGATCGCTGTCGCCGGTGAGCATCACGGTCTTGCGGATGCCCAGGGCACGCAGAGCGCGGATGACGCCCTTAGCCTCCGGGCGCAGGGGGTCAGAGATGCAGATGACGGCAGACAGCACGCCGCCAATGGCCAGGTACAGGTGGGTGTACTGGTTGGGCAGGGCGTCGAACTTGGCCTGCTCCCCTTCGGGGACGACGCACTGCTCGTCCTCAAAGACGAAGTGGGCGCTGCCGATGACGACCTTCTCCTCGCCCACCCGGCTGGCGATGCCGTGGGCAACGATGTAGTCGACTTCGGAGTGCATCTCCTCGTGGGAGAGATCCTTGTCCTTGGCGGCCTGGACCACGGCGTTGGCCATGGAGTGGGGGAAGTGCTCCTCCAGGCAGGCGGCCAGGCGGAGCATGTCGTTCTCCTCCTTGCCGTGGAAGGGCACGACCTGGACCACGGTGGGGCAGGCGCGGGTGAGGGTGCCGGTCTTGTCGAAGATGATGGTGTCGGCCTGGGCCAGGGCCTCCAGGAACTTGCCGCCCTTGACGGTCGTGTGGCTGCCGCTGGCCTCGCGCATGGCAGACAGCACGGCCAGAGGCATGGCCAGCTTCAGGGCGCAGGAGAAATCGACCATCAGCACGGACAGGGAACGGGTCACGTTCCGGGTCAGCAGATAGGTCACGGCGCTGCCGGCCAGGGTGTAGGGCACGAGCTTGTCGGCCAGATGGGCGGCCTTATTCTCGGCGGCGGACTTGAGCTTCTCGGACTGCTCGATCATCTGGACGATCTTGTCGTAGCGGCTGGTGCCCTTCTGCTGGGTGATCTCGATGAGGCACTCTCCCTCTTCGACGACCGTACCGGCGTAGACGGTCTTGCCGGGGCCTTTGGGCACGGGCACGGACTCGCCGGTGAGAGAGGCCTGGTTGACCATGACCTCGCCGGACTGCACCACGCCGTCCACGGGGATCATGCCGCCCATGCGGACGAGGATGGCATCGCCGGGCCGGACCTGGGACAGGGGGACGAGCACATCGCCGTCTGCCGTGTGCAGCCAGACGCGGTCCACATTCAGGGACATGCACCGGGCCAGGTCGTCCACGGATTTCTTGTGGGTCCATTCTTCCAGCAGCTCGCCCAAGCTCAGCAGGAACATGACGGAACCGGCGGTAGAGAAGTCTCTGCGGGCCATGGAGATGCCGATGGACAGGGCGTCCAGCAGCTCCACGTGCAGTTTACGCTTCCACAGACACTGGATCCCCTTCACCAGGTAAGGAACGGAGCGATACAGCGTGTAAGCCGTGGCCAAAGGCGCAGGAAGAAGGGCAGAACGCAGGGCCTTGGACACGATCTTCATCACCAGCTTTTCCTGATACTCCCGGTTCAGCGCCCGCCCGGTGTGGGCGGGGGCCAGCTTGGCGATCTCGGTGGACGTATAGGAGAAGCGGCTGAGGAAGGTCAAAAGTTCTTGCCGGTCGCCCTCGTACCGGACAACGGCGCAGCAGGTGCGCTCATGCACGGTGACCTGCTGGGCGGCGGGCCAGGTGCAGAGATAGGCTTCCAATAAGTCAGCCTGCTCCAGCGTCATGCGGTTCTGGATCACCTGCACCCGGATACGCCCACGGGATTCATGGACGATTTTGAATTTCATAGTGAAAACCTCCAAAACGGGAAAACAGAGAGGGCATTTGGCCCTCTCTGCCTCATGATCAATCAATGGATGCGCGGAACATCACGGGGGAGAGGGGGATCAGGCATCCGCCTCTTCTTCGGCAGCAGCCTCGGTGGTCTCCTCAGCGGCGTCCTCGATGATGACGTCCTCCTTGGCGGCGCGTTCCTCGTTGATGTCCTTGGCGGTGGCCACGATGTCGGCGGCGCTCTCCTGCACCTTGTCCACGCCCTTCATCACGCAGTCCTTCACGCGCAGAGCGGCGGCGGTGGTGTGGGCATAGACATTCTTGGCATCCTTGCTGGAGAGCAGCTTCAGACCAGCCGTGCCAAACAGCAGGCCGCCGGCGAACAGAGCTGCGTGAGTGTACTTCTTAAAGTCGATCATGATCGTTACCTCCTGGTTAATTCGGTTGTTTTTCGCTAATTAGATGCGTCTTACTTGCGTTTGCGGCCGGTAAGCATGGCCATAATCATACAGATCATAGCCGCATGTGCCCAAAAAGAATGCTTTTTCACTTGGCCACCCCCCTTAACAAAGCCACAAGCTAGGTTATATTTCGGTAAAATTGTAGCGAATTTTAGACGCAAAAACACACCGATTCCGTCGGGAATCGGTGGTTTCAGACATTTTGTTGTGCCATCTGCCGCCGATACTGGGCGGGGGGCAGGTGGTAGTGCCGTTTGAAGATCTGGGAGAACTGGCTGGCGCTCTCATAGCCCACGGAGGCGGCCACCTGCAAAACCGTCTGGTTGGTGTTTCGCAGCAGGTCGGCGGCCAGATCCATCCGGCGGGCCTGCAAAAACTTTCGGGTGGATTGCCCGTACATCTGTCGGAAGCCTTCCTTTAAGAACGTCCCGGAGATGTGAAAGCGCCGGGCCATGGCTTCGATGGTGAGGGGCTGGCTGAGGTTTTCCAGCATGTAGTCGTGAGCATCCCGAATGGCCTGGACCTGTTCCCGGTCCCAATAGCGCCGACCGGGGCTGCGCAGGGGGACGATGGCTTTGCTCTGCATCAGGTACAGCAGCTCCACGCCCTTCATGGCGCAATATTGGCCCCGTTTCTCTTCCGGCAGGTCGTCCAGCTGGGCGAAGAAGGCGCTGTTCCAAAGGCTGCTGGGGAAAAGCAGACACCCGCCGCTGGTCTGGAGCAGCTCATCCAGTTTGTGGGTCAGCAGCTGGCTGTCGGCCGCGCCCCAGAGGCTGGTCAGCGCGGCGAAGGGGGTTGGTCCGTCCAGCCGTATTCGGATGAGCTGGACCCTTGCCTCTCGGCTTTCCACCCGATGCACCCGCAGGCGGGAGGAGACGAGCAGAATGTCCTGGGGATTCAGGTCCAAGACCTGTCCCTGCTCCAAATAGAGCTGAAGGCCTCCAGCCTGGCAAAACAACAGGCAGACCGGGCCACGGAGGGAATCCGACAGCCAGGCATCCCCCTGGCCGCCGGTCAACTGGCAGATCTGTAAGCCCGGCAGGGCATAGGACCATGCGACACTGCCATCTGGCTCCATCGGTAGCAAACGCTCGACCATGGCAGTACCTCCTCCCAATTGTTAGCAAATCCTAACGCTCGGCCAAGAAAAAAGTCCATCTGGAGGATGAACCTGCGAAGAATTCACTACAAAGAATTAGCGTTCCCTAATTACGGGTTAGATGATAGCATAGACTAACTGAAAAAGCAAGAGGAAAATCCGAAAAAGAGGAAAAATTTTTCAAAAAGGTCCTCTGCCGGCAGGGTAGAGGACCAGGACTTGTTATTGAATGGACAGGACGGTATAGCCCACATCCTGCACGGCGCGGCGCAGGGCGTCGTTGTCCGGCGCTTGCTTCAGGCGCACATCGGCCTTACGCTCGCCGAGGTCGACCTTGGCCCAGACACCGTCCAAGCTATTCAGTGCGTTCTCCACCCGGCGGGAGCAGTTGGAGCAGGTCATTCCGTCGATGGTCAGGGTGACCGCATAGGGGTAGTGGTCCTTGTTCTTGTCCGCGACCTTCACTTTCTTCTCTGCAGCCTCGTGGGACCCGCAGCATCCGCCGCCGTGCCGCATCTTATGGCCGTAGCTGTAAATCGCAAACACGCAGATCACGACGATGATGACAATGACGATGGCTGTACCCATGGTTTGGTTTCCTCCTCGTGAAACAAAAATAAACTGCGAGGTTAGAACTCGCTAATCACGTTCCCTACCATAGCACAAACCAACCTGCCTGTCCAGTAGGTACTACCCAAAAATTTGTAAAAATTTTGTGGCATTTTCTTCAACCTCTTGTGTCGATAGGGAAAATGGTCTATACTACAAAAAAACCAAAAAATATGATTTCAACAACATCCATCGGAGGAAAGAGAAGATGCTGACACTGGACAAGATCTACCACGCCGCCTTTGTCTTAAAAAAGGTAGCCAGAAAAACGGACCTCATCAAGGCCACCAAACTTTCCGACCACTGTGACCTGTATCTCAAGACCGAGAACTTACAGGAGACCGGCAGCTTCAAGCTCCGCGGCGCTTACTATAAGATCAGCCAGCTCACGGACGAAGAAAAGTCCCGCGGTATTTTGGCGTGCAGCGCCGGCAACCACGCCCAGGGTGTGGCCATGGCTGCCACCCGCAACGGCATCAAGTCCCTCATCTGTATGCCCGACGGTGCCCCCATCAGTAAAGTCGAGGCAACCAAGCAGCTGGGGGCAGAAGTCCGCCTGGTGAAGGGTGCTTACGATGACGCCTACGCCACCGCCCTGCAAATTCAGGAGGAGACGGGTGCCACCTTCATCCATCCCTTCGACGACCCGGAGGTCATTGCCGGCCAGGGCACCATCGGCCTGGAGATCTTGGACGAGCTGGAGGATCCGGACGCAGTCGTTGTCCCCATCGGCGGGGGTGGGCTTATCTCCGGTGTGGCCTACGCCATCAAGCATTTGAACCCCAAGGTCAAGGTCTACGGCGTCCAGGCCGCCGGGGCCGCCAGCATGGTGGAGAGCCAGAAGGCCGGGGAGCCCATCATGCTCGACCGGGCCGATACCTTCGCCGACGGCATCGCCGTGAAACACCCCGGTGACCTGACCTATGAGCTGGTGAAGGAATACGTGGACGAGATCGTCACCGTCACCGAAGACGAAATTTCCACTGCTATCCTGGCCCTGCTGGAAAAGCAGAAGGTCATCGCCGAGGGCGCGGGGGCTGTGGGCGTGGCAGCCGTCCTCTTCCACAAGCTCCCCGTCCAGGGCAAGAAGGTCGTCTGCATCGTCTCCGGCGGCAACATCGACGTGAATATTTTGAGCCGCGTCATCACCCGCGGCCTCGTCACCAGCGGTCGGAACGTCAGCCTCACCCTCTCCCTGGCCGACAAGCCCGGCCAGCTGCAAGAGGTGGCGGACATCATCGCCCACTGCGGCGGCAACGTGGTCTCCGTCCACCATGACCGGTCCGATGCCAACATGTCCATCACCAGCTGCTTCCTCAAGCTGGGCCTGGAGACCAGAGACCGGGAACAGATCGCCCAGATCAAAAAAGAACTGACCGAGGCGGGGTTTCATCTGGTCAGCGAGCGGGTTTGAACCGGCGGGATCCCCCCGCTGTTTCAAATAAAAAAGATAAGAAGACAACAAAAGGAGGGTTATGGGTATGGCTAGCTATCAACCTGTGACCAAAGAGATCGTAGAACAACTGGAAAAAATCGCCCCCGGGCGGGTCTATTTCGGGGACGACGTGAACCCCGACTACGGCCGGGACGAAATGCCCATCTATGGCACCCGCGTGCCGGAGGCGTCGGTGGATGCCATGACCACGGAGGAAATTGCCGCCGTGATGAAGCTGTGCTATGAAAACAACATCCCCGTCACCACCCGCGGTGCGGGCACAGGGCTGGTGGGTGGTTGTGTGCCCGTGATGGGCGGCGTGGTCATCGCCACCACCAAAATGAACAAGATCCTGGGCTATGACCTGGACAACTACACCGTGACCGTCCAGCCCGGGGTTCTCCTCCAGCAGCTGGCGGAGGACGCCCTGTCCCACGAATGTCTCTATCCCCCGGATCCGGGGGAGAAGCTGGCCACTTTGGGCGGCAACGTCTCCACCAATGCCAGCGGCATGCGGGGCGTGAAGTACGGGGCCACGCGGGACTATGTGAAGGCCATGACCGTGGTCCTGCCCACCGGCGAGATCACCCACTTCGGCTCCTCCGTCTCCAAGACCAGCTCCGGCTATAACCTCCTGCACCTGATGATCGGCTCCGAGGGTACGCTCGGCATCATCACAGAGCTGACGCTCAAGCTCATCCCCGCCCCGAAAGCGGCGGTCAGCCTGGTCGTCCCCTTTGAGGACCTGGCCTCCTGCATCGCCATGGTCCCCAAGCTCCGCCACAGCGGGCTGAACCCCCAGGCCATTGAGTTCTTTGAGAAGGCCATTCTCGTGACCTCCGAGACGTACCTCAAGAAGCAGGTCTTCCCCCGCGTGGTCGATGGGGTAGACGTGGGCGCCTATCTGCTCATCACCTTCGACGGCGAGTCTGAGGAGGCCCTGAACCCCATCATCGAGCGGGCCGCCGAGCTGCTCCTGGACCAGGGTGCCTTAGACGTGCTGGTGGCCGACAGCGCCCCCAAGCGCAAGGAAGCCTGGGCCGCCCGGTCCTCCTTCCTGGAGGGCATCGAGGAGCAGTGCAAGCTGCTGGATGAGTGCGACGTGGTCGTCCCCGTGACCCAGATCCCGGAGTACGTCGTCTACGCCGACACCCTGGCTAAAAACTACGACTTCCAGCTGCAATACTTCGGCCACGCCGGGGACGGCAACCTGCACATCTACGCCTGCTCCAACGATTTGGAAAAGGATGTGTTTGTACAGCAGGTGGATGACTTCATGTCCAAGCTCTACGCCAAGACCATGGAGCTGGGCGGCCAGATCTCCGGCGAGCACGGCATTGGTCGAGGCAAGATCAAGTACCTGGCAGAGGCTGTCGGCCCCACCAACATCGCCCTCATGCAGGGCATCAAAAAGGTCTTTGACCCGAAGCTCCTCTTAAACCCCGGCAAAGTATTCACCCTGCCGGAGGCATGACCCGCGGAAATACACTGCCTGCGAGAGGAGGGAAGAAACCATGCAGGATGCCATCGTCATCAAGCCGTTCGTGGCAGACCAGGTGAAAAACGCCATGATCCACGGCAGGGTGATCTTCTTCAGTGCCCCCTGCGGCTTTGGCAAGACCACCACGGCCTGGGCTTTGCTGGAGGGGAAGAAGGTCTATTTCGCTGCGGCAGGGGAGCCGGGCTTTCGCCTGCCCTTGCTGCGGGAGACATGGGACGTGCTGCTGCTGGACCAGCTGCAAAACCTGCCGGAGGAGGAGCAGGAGCCTCTGTGTGAACTCATCCGCCGCAGCCCGAACCGGCGCTTCTTTCTCCTCTCGCGGGGCACTCCGCCGGGGTGGCTGATTCACTTTCAGTTTTCCGGCCTCATGCTGGTGCTGGATACCAGAGCCCTGCTCTTCGACCGGGACAGCACGGCCAAGCTCCTTCGCCTCATGGGGGGCGACCCCACAGATCTGGAGGTCACGGCCATTCAGCGGGAGTCCCTGGGGTATCCTCTGGCCGTCTCCATGATCGGCCGAGAAATGGCCAACGGCTCACCGTACAGCCCGGAGATCGACGCAAAGGTCCGCCGGGAGCTGTACATCCACTATGAGACGGCGGTCTACCGCCGCTTCGACCTGCCCATCCGCCGCTTCCTCCTGGAGATCTCACCCTTTACGACCTTCGACATCGAGCTGGCCCGAATGGTCACCGGTGACAGCGCGGTGGGGGAAGTCATCGACTGGCTCCAGCGCAACACGTCGATGCTTCAGTACGACGGCATCCAGCGCTTCCACTTCTGGGATATTTTCCGCAACTTTCTGCAATGGGAGATGGACCGGGAATACACCCCGGAGAAACAGCGGGCCATCTTTGACCGGGGCGGTCTATACTACGAGCTGAACGGTCAGTCGGCCCTGGCCCTGGAGTGCTACACGAAGGCGGGGGACCACGCCAAGGTCTCCGACCTGCTCACCCGCAACGCTGAGTATCACCCCGGCACCGGGCATTATGAGGAAATGGAACGCTATTACCGCGCCCTGCCGGAGGAGGAGATCTTAGCCTCTCCGGCCCTGATGCAGGCCATGTGCATGCTCTGTGCATTGGAGATGGAGTATGAGGAGTCCGAGCGCTGGTACCAGACCCTGGCGGACTTCGCCGCCCGCTGCGAGCGGACCGACGCGGCCCGGAAACAGGCCCGCAGCCGCCTGGCTTGGCTGGACATCGCCCTGCCCCAGCGGGGCGTGACGGGCCTGATCGACACCATCCCCAAGGTGTTTCGGCTGCTGACCAAGCGGGAGATCGCCCTGCCGCCCTTTTCCGTGACCAGTATGCAGCCGAGCATTCTAAACGGCGGCAAGGATTTTTCCGCCTGGAGCAAGAAGGACGATCTGCTCTATCAGACCATTCGCCTCCCCGTAGAGGCTGTCCTGGGCAAGGACGGGGTGGGCCTGCCGGACTGCGCCATAGCCGAGAGTAAGTTTGAACAGGGCGAGGACGTCTCCACCCGGATGCTGGCCCTCATGTCCAAGCTCAACGACATCCACCGCAGGGGCACCCCGGACATCGAGTTTGCCGTGGTGGGGATGCTGGTGCGCTACCAGACCAGCGTTGGCCGCGCCCTGGACGCCCGCACTACGCTGGAGTCTCTGCGCAAACGTTTTGTCGAGGTGAACGAGGAGCGCTTCCTGCCCAACCTCGACGCCATGCTCTGCCGCATCGACCTGCGGGAGGGGGACCTGGTGGCGGTGGGGGACTGGTACCGGGACAAGGCCCCCAAGGACCAGATCCATTTGCAGACCATGAAGCGCTACCAGTATTTGACCCAGGCCATGGCGGAGATCGCCCTGGGCAACAGCCGGGCGGCCCTGCTGACCTTGGCGGCGCTGGAGCCCTACTTCACCGCCTGCCAGCGCCACATCGACGGCATCCACCTGCATCTCTTGACGGCCATCGCCCGCCACCGCCTGAAAGACGAGACCTGGTCCCAGGCTCTCTGCCAGGCCTTGGACACGGCGGCAGAGTACCACTTCCTCCGCCCGGTGAGCTGCTACGGCGCGTCGATCCTGCCTCTGCTGGAAAGATGCGGCTGGCCGGGGGACCCGGCCTTCCTCAAGCAGAGTGTCGCTTACGCCAGGGTCCAGGCGGCCAACTACCCGGATTTCCTCCGCCTGCGCTTGTCCCCGGCAGAGTCCCTCACCTCGACGGAGCTGCAAGTGCTCAAGCTTCTCTGCGCCGACCGGAGCAACGCGGAGATCGGCGCAATTTTAGACATCAAGCTGGCCACCGTGAAGAGTCACGTCAGTCATATCCTGCAAAAACTGGGCGTGAAACGCCGCAGCGAGGCCAAGACCGTGGCAGAAGAACTGTGGCTGCTGTGAGGTTTCCGGTTTGCAAGAAATTGGAAATTATAAAAATTTTTCCCTGTTGCCCTTCTGTTGTGATGCTTGCAGTATCCTGAATGCGGGAAAGGGAAGAGCGGTACCTGTTATAGCTTCCGAGCTATAGCGGGTACCGCATCATCTTTCTCCCCGTATTGCTGCAAAGCTTCCTCCGCTGCGCTCCTTGCAGACCACGATCTGCCGGTCGATGCGCTCCTTGAGCTCTGCCACGTGGGAGATGATGCCCACCAGCCGGTTTCCGTCCGAGAGGCCCGCCAGAGCTTGCAGGGCCAGCTCCAGGGCCTGTTCGCTGAGGGAGCCGAAGCCCTCGTCCACAAACAGTGTGTCCATCTGGATGCCCCCGGCGGAGGCCTGCACCTCGTCCGACAGCCCCAGAGCCAGGGAGAGGGAGGCGAGAAAGGCCTCTCCGCCGGAGAGGGTGTCGGCGCTGCGCTCGGTGCCGTTGTAGTGGTCCAGCACGTCCAGGTCTAAGCCGCTCTGGGAGCGGACGTCTGCGGCGACGGAACGCCGCTTGAGCTCATACTGCCCCCCGGACATGACCATGAGGCGCACGTTGGCCCGGTGTAAGATGCGGTCGAAATAGGCCATCTGTACATAAGTCTCCAGCATGATCTTCGCCTTGCCGGGGAGACTGCCGTTGGCCGTCTCATGTAAGGACCAGAGCCACTGGAACCGCGCCTCCGCCTGGGACAGGGCCTCAGACTGGGCGGAGACGTTTTGCCGCACTGTCTCATTCCGGCTCTGCCGCACGGCCAGGGTCTTGCTGTCCTGGGTCAAAGCGGCCTTTTGGGCTTGGAGCCACCGCTGCTGCTCTGCCAGGGCGTCGAGATCCTCCTGGGGCGTCTGGGCCAGCAGAGCCTCTAATTGGATCCGCTGACCGCGGAGGCCCTCCAGGGTTTTCCCGGCGGTGTCCAGGGCGGTTTGGGCTAAGGCCACCGCGCCTTCGATCTGATGGGCCTCTGCTTCCATGGCCCGGATCTGCCGGGTCACCGCCGCCTGGTCTGGGAAGGAACACTGTGCTTCCAGCTGCCGAAGCTGGGCTTGCAGATTCTCTGCGTGGACCCGCTCCCCGGCCAGGGCTTGCTCCGCCGTCTGCTTGTGCTGGCTGACCTGCGTCAGCTGGGCCTGCTCCTGGGGCAGGCGCTGCTCCAGCTGTTTGCGGCGGTTTTGCTGGGCTTCTAAGCCTTTGCGCCGGTCGGCCAGGGAACGCACTTGAGCCTGGGCTTCGTTCCAAAGGGCTGTGACGCGGTCCTGCAAGGTCAGCAGGTCTACTTCCGCCGTTTCCACGGCGTTTCCCAGGTGCTGGGCCAGCCGGTCCCGTAATACGCTTTCCCTTGTGTCATACTGACTTTTCTGCGCGGCGGCTGCCGCGCTTTTTTTGGCGGCTTCTGTACCGGAACGGTCTGCTGCGGCTTGGGCCTGCTCCACATCTGCCTGGGTGGGGGCGTGGGCCGCAAGCCGGGCCAGGGCCGGGTGATGGACCGCCCCGCACACCGGGCAGGGGAGACCTTCTTCTAGCGCCTGGGCCAGAATGCCGGCTTGGGCATCTAAAAAGGCCTGGTTTTTCTGCTCATACTCCGCCCGGTCCCGCTGGGAACGGGTACGGGCCGTGAGATACTCCTCCTGCGCCCTCTTCCAGCGCTGCTGCAGCGTGACCTGTTGTTTGAGGTCCTGCAAAAGCGCAGAAAGCGCTTCCGACCTGGCGGTCTCCTGTTCGGCGCGATAGGTCACGTCCAGAAGCGCCGCCGAGGTGTCGGTCAAGTCTGCCAGCTCCGTTTGCAGGGCAGAGATGGTCTGAGCCAGCCCGTCGAGCTGCTGGTGGTCCTTCTGGAGTTGCTGTTCATAGGAAGTCACGGCACGTTCTGCGGTTTTGACGGCCGTCCGTGTCTGCTCCAAGGCGTCGTATTGGGGCAGTTGCTGTTCCAGGAGAACGGTTTGGGCCTTGAGGGCTTCGGCGCGGGGGAGCATGGCCTGTACCGCTTCCAGCGCCGTCTGCTTGGCTGTTTGGGCGTCGGTCTGCTGGGCGATCTTGGTTTGCAGGGCCTCTAAGGCCTGCTGGGTTCTGGCGCGGTCCAGGGCGGCCTTCTGCCGCTGGGCCAGGGCGCGGAGCTGCCGGTCCGTCTCGTCCAGCTCGTCCGCCAGCGTGACGGTGGCCTGCGCGTCCTGACGGATGAGCTGGTCCAAAAGGGGAAAGAGGTCCGCAGCGGGGAGCTGCCCGGCGCGGGCCGCCTCCACCTGGGGAAACGAGGGGTCATCCTCGCTGCACTGGATGCCGGTCAAGTCCTGCTGGACGCTCCGCCGCAGCTCGTCGCAGGTGCTTTTGGCGGCCAGAGCCTGGGCCCGTAAGCGCTGCTGGAGGGTCTCGTAGCGCTCGGTGTGGAAAATACTTTGGAAGATCTTCAGCCGTTCCTTGGTGTTGGCCTGGAGCAGACGGCGAAATTCTCCCTGGGCCAGCATGGCGATCTGGGAAAACTGCTCCCGCGTGACCCCCAGGATGGTCTGGATCTCGGCGTTGACCTCTCTGGGTTTGGTGATCAAACGGCCGTCGGGCAGGGTCAGCTCGGCCTCGGCCTTTTGCAGGACCAGCTTATTGCCCCGCTTGGCGGGGCGCTGGTACTCCGGGTTGCGCCGGACGGTGTACTGCTTCCCGGCGTATTGAAACACCAGCTCCACTTCCGTGGGCGTCTCCGGCGCGGCGTATTTGGAGCGCAGCATCTCCGGGGTGCGGCTGTCACCGCTGGCCTGGCCGAAGAGGGCGAAGGTGATGGCATCAAAAATCGTGGTTTTGCCCGCTCCGGTGTCCCCGGTGATGAGATAGAGACCGTGGTTCCCCAACTGCTCCAGAGCAAGGACGGTCTTCCCGGCGTAGGGGCCAAAGGCGGATAGGGTCAGCTGCATGGGTCTCATGGCGCATCCTCCTCCCAGATGGTTTCGATGAGGTCCCGGACAAAGTCCGTCTGGGCCTGGGTCATGGGCTGGTTGTTCTGCTGCCGGTAAAACTGTGCGAAGAGCTCCAGGGGGGAGAGCTCTTCCACGGGGGCCGCCTCCTCCAACTGGACCGCTCCGCGGGTGCGGGTGTTGTCATAGTCCAGCTTCATCAGGTTGGGGTAAATGGCCCGGAGCTTGCCGATGGCGTTGGGCACGTCCGCCTCGTCGGTGAGGGTGATGTGCAGGTAGTCGTCGGTGGCCGTCCCGTCATAGAAAGATTTTTCCGTCACGGCCAGGTAAGTCCCCCGGATCTCCCGCAGGTCATGCCGGGGCACCAGCGGGACCGTGTGGACCTGGACCTGTCCCTTCTCCGCCAACTCTACAAGAGTGACGGACTTCTGCTGCTTTGCCTCGGAAAAAGAATATTTCAGCGGGGAACCGCAGTAGCGAATGTGCTCCCCTCCAACGCTCTGGGGGCCGTGGAGATGTCCCAGGGCCACATAGTCAAAACCATCAAAAACGGAGGCGTCTACATGGTCCGCACCGCCCACGGAAAGCTCCTCGGACTCGCACCGGGCCGCGCCGGTGACGAACTGGTGGGTCAGCAAAAGATTCCGCGCCCCGGCGTCGATCTCCATTTGCTCGATGGCCACCCGCAGGGCGTCGGTGTAGCTCTCAATGGTCTCATCGGGGAAGCACCGCCGCACATGTGCAGGCTTGAGAAAGGGGAGCAGATAGATCCGCACCTCTCCCCAGGCGTCGTGTAAAACGATCGGCTGGACGGCCCCGTCATACACCGGGGAGACATAGACGCCGCTGCGTTCCATGAGCCGCCCGCCAAAGGCCACCCGCTCGGCGGAGTCGTGGTTGCCGCTGATCATCAGCACCGGTAGTTTGCGCTGGGCCAGCCGGCACAAAAATTCATCCAGAACCAGCACCGCCTCCGCCGACGGCACGGCTTTGTCATACACGTCCCCGGAAATGAGCACGGCGTCCAGTCGTTCTTCGTCGATGATCCGTAGAATCTCTTTTAATATATAGCGCTGATCCTCCAGCATGGAAAAGCCGTTTACGCGCTTGCCCAGGTGGAGGTCAGATAAGTGGATCAGTCGCATGGTCATCACCTGATTTTCTTGGTTTGGTTTCGTTGGAAGAAACAAGCTGCCCTGCCTGCCGGTCAACGACCAGCGCGGCAAAGGCAGCTTTCTGTGTCGTATGCTACTATCATACGATAGTTTTTGGAACAGTGCAAGAACGTCTCTACTCGTTCTGTTCCATCGCCTCCCGCAGTTTCTCCAGGGCTTTTTTCTCCAAGCGGGAGACGTAGGAGCGGCTGATGCCGCAGGCGGCGGCGATCTCCCGCTGGGTGCGGGGGGGTTCGCCGTCTAAGCCATAGCGGAGAGTGATAACTTTTGCCTCCCGACCGCTCAGGCAGCGGTCCACACACCGGCGGACTTTTTGGCAGGACTCTCTGGTGTCCAGGTTTTCCAGCATGTCATCGTCGACCCGAATGACATCCATGAGGGAGAGGGCGCTGCCCTCCCCGTCGCTGTCCAGGCTATCTGAGAGGGAGACGTCCCCCTGATATTTCCGCTGGCTGCGGAAGTACATGAGGATCTCGTTCGCTATCCTCTCTCAACGGATACATAGGTTGCTCAACAGGGGGCAAATCCGCCTCTCCATCCTCCGCAAAGAGGTAAACATGGGCATTTTTGCCGTCCCAGACCACCTTTTTGACGATGGTGCGCAGCAGGCGGCGTTTTTCCTCCAGCGTGGCAGAATCCACCGCGCTGGCGAAGGACTCGATCATCTCCTGATGGAAGGCGAACTCCTGATGGAGCATCCGGCTCTGCTCGGTGAGGGCTTCCAACTCGGAAAGTCTTGCCTGCTGAGTCTCACTCTCCCGATGCAGTTCGTCGATCTGCTCCATGACGTACTTCGCGGAGGTGTCGCTGGCAATGGACAGGGATTCCACCAGCCGCTTGATGCGCTCTTCCGTCTCGGTGTGCTTTTCCCGGAGCAGCGCCAGCTCTGCGTCGTAGCCCTCCTTGCTGCCGCTGATGACCTTCTTGGTCTGCGCCAGCAGCCGGGTAAGGGTCTCCTTGTCGGCGGACAGCTTACGGATCTCCTCGATGATCTTGGCGTCCAGCGTGTTGCCGTTGCAGTTCTTCATAGAGCAGACCGTGCCGTGGCTGCGCTCCTTGGTGGAGCACATGTAGGTGTAGATCAGCTCGCCCTCCGCATTCTTGCGGTTGGTCAGCTTCGGGCGCATATAGTCGCCGCATTCGCCGCAGCGCAGAAGCCCGGACAGCAGCGCCACGTTGCTGCGGGGTCTGCGGTAGCTCTTGGATTTGTTGACATCCAGCATGGCCTGCACCCGCACCCAATCGCTGCCCGCGATGATGCCCGGATGCTTGCCCACCGCCACGATCCATTCCTCCATCGGGCGGATCTGGTTTGCCTTGCCGGGGCGCTGGAGCGTGCGGTTATACGCCATGATGCCGTGCTCGCCGTCGAACTCCGAGCGCTCGGCAAACAGGTCAACATTGTTTTCTTTCAGATACTGATACGCCGTCTCGTCGGCGATCATGTAAACCGGGTTTGTGAGAATGCCCCGGATGGCAAAGCGGGTGAACTGCTTGCCGCGCTTCGTGACGCAGCGGTGCTCCAAAAGATACTGGTCGGTCTTGCTGAGAGAGCCGGTCTCCATAAACACCTCGAAGATCGTCTTGACCAGCTGGATTTCCTCCGGAATGGGTTTGAGCTTGCAGGCTTTCTTCACCTTGCCGTCTACCGTCACGCTGGACAGGCTCTCCGAGGCGTAGCCCGTGGGCGTTGTGCCGCCCAGCCAGCGTCCGGTCTTGGACAGCTCGTGCATATTGTCCCGGATGCGCTCGGCGATGGTCTCCCGCTCCAGCTGGGAGAACACCGACGCGATATACATCATGGCACGCCCCATGGGGGAGCTGGTGTCGAACTGCTCGCGGATGGAGATGAAGTCAATGTGCCGGTCGCCCAAGTCCTCGATGAGCTTGGCAAAGTCGCCGATGTTGCGGCTGATGCGGTCGAGGCGGTAGACCACGATAGCGGCAAAGGCGATCTTCTGCGAGTCCTTCATCATTTTCTTGAACTGCGGGCGCTCCAGATTGCCGCCGGAAAAGCCCTCGTCCTCGTAGACCAGCACGTTTTCCGCCGCATCCTCGCCAAAGTGCATGGCGATGTACTGGCGGCACAGCTCGATCTGGTTCTCGATGCTCTCGCCCTTGCCGGTGAATTTGGACTTGCGGGAGTAGATGACGTATTGCTTCGGCGTATCTTTCGTTTTCATGGCGGCACCTCGCGCTATTCGTTAGGTTGGTAGATATATTATAACGGATTGGAATCCATTTGAAAAGGTACCCAAGGGAAGAATCTGAAAATTTCTGCGGATAGGCAGAGGTTTTCGCGCGCTGATTGTGCCCGTTCGGAGGGCATCACTCATGTGCATCGAGAAAATGATTGATGAAATGAGTGATGCATGCTATAATATGGACAATCAAACTACGCTGTGAGGTACTCATGAAAAACAAACAGCCTCCGTTTCAAATCACAAACAAAATGATCGCTGACGTTGCAGAAATCTCCGAGCTAACCGGCAGGCTTTCCGCCCACGATCATCTTTCAAGCAACCCCAATCTGCGCCGCACCAACCGTATCCGCACCATCCATGGCTCGCTTGCCATTGAGCAGAACACGCTGAGCTTGGAACAGGTCACCGCTCACGGTATTATGACCCGCGGACTTGTAGACGAATCCGGCATTTTCCGCACGCGGCCTGTTGGCGTTGTAGATCAGGAGGGGCATGTCCTGCATTTTGGCACGCTGCCGCAGTATGTGCCTGATTTAGTCATGGAGCTGTTGGATTGGGCAAAGCACAGCGACCTGCATATGCTGATCCGAAGCTGCGTGTTTCATTATGAACTGGAATTGATCCATCCCTTTGCTGATGGCAATGGCCGCATTGGATGGCTCTGGCACACGTTGCTGCTCTCCAAGTGGAATCCCGTGTTTGCATGGCTGCCAGTCGAGTCCATCATCCACGACCATCAGCAGGAATACTACGATGCCAGCAATGCCAGCAACGATGCAGGCGAGTCCACCGCGTTCATTGAGTTCATGCTCTCCGTCATCAAAGCATCGCTCATGGATGCCATCCATACGAGTGATGCAATGAGTGCTGGAAAGACGGACAAGAAAGCCCTGCGCTGGCAGAAGATTGAGCAGTTCTTGCAGACGCATGAGTATATCATGAACGCCGATGTGCGGGAGCTGTGTGGGGTGTCGGCAGCGACGGCCAATAGGATTTTGGCAAATTTTGCGTCGGATGGTAAGCTAATGAAATCACGTGTAGGTGGACATTGGGGATATAAGCTATTAGAACAATAGATATATTCCATATCACCTTGTTCACCTGATCACAGCAAAATTTGCCAATCAATAGTAACCCATTAACTGAGGCAAGGCTTAGTCTTGAAACTGTTGATAACAATTAGGAGTTCTACACTCCGAGGAGGAATCTATGAGAATATCCTGTGTGAAAGTGAACAATTACAGGAACATTGATGGAATTGAAGTTACTTTTAACCCTGAATGTAATTATATCATTGGGGAAAATAATATTGGCAAAAGCAACTTCTTAACGCTGTTAGCTACGGTTTGCAGCGGTAAGAGTTTTGACGAAAAAGATTTTGCCGATTCAGAAAAGCCAATTGAGGTCGAATTGGATATCAAGCTTCTTCCGAATGAGCAAGGCTTTTTTGGTGACAACTTTTCACCTGAGGATGCTTCTTTGCTGAAAATACGGTATCATCAAACAATTAGGGATGCATATCCAACTATTGTTAGTGCGGACTCTAACGAGAGTATTCCTCCCAAGCAATTGCGTAAACTCAACTTTCTCAAATACGAAACTACCTCTGTCCCAAGTAAAGAGTTGCGTCTAGACACCCAAAAAGGTGCCGGACTATTAATAAGCACAATAATTAAGCGATTCAATGATAGCGCAGCATGCGCTTTTTTAGATACTACACAGGTAGACAGACTAATGGAGTTCATTAATGGATACCTTGAGAAAATCCGAAGTTTTCGAGATTACTCAATAAAAGCGACTGTGTCTCCCGATTCTACTGAAATGCTGACCAAACTTTTTTACTTATCGGATGGAATCAGAAAAATCGAATCCACTGGAAGTGGTGTTCAATACATGGCAATGGCATCTATTAATATTCTGTGTCAAATTATGGAGCTGTACAAAAGTAAATCTGTTTTATTTGAAGACCTCTTGTATACCGATTCTGATGGAAAGAAATTGTTACCGCTTATTTTATCAATTGATGAGCCAGAAGTCCATCTCCATCCATATCTTCAGCGGTCGCTGATTGGTTACTACAAACGAATTCTTTGCAACAAAGACACAGAGTTTGTTGATCTTTTAAAAACGCTGTTTAATGTAGATGGAATAAGCGGTCAAATAATAATTGTTACTCATTCAACGGATGCCCTGATCGGAGATTACCGCAACCTTATTCGTTTCTACAAAAAAGAAAATATAACATCAGTTATTAGCGGCTATGCACTTCGCCCAACTCCAGGAAATAACAACGCTGGGCGAATTAAAGCTGAAACGGAAAAGCACCTCATTATGCATTTCCCTGAGGTTAAAGAAGCATTCTATGCTAAGTGTGCACTCTTGATTGAAGGTGAGACAGAATATGGTTGCATTCATAAATTTGCTGAAAAGATAGGCATTTCGTTGGATGATTACGGAATCTGTGTCATTAATGCAAGGGGACAAAACTCGATAAAGCCTCTGCGCCAGTTATTTACATTCTTTGCAATTCCAAGTGTTGCTATTTACGATGGTGATGTTAAGGACGATCATACTGCTACTCCTGATGAGTTTTATACAACTGAACTATGTTTTGAAATAGAAATAGTAAAAACACTTTTTGCTGCCGGTAAAACCGATCTGGTTAGAGCTATTGCTCTTGATATGGATAACAATGCCTGTTCAGTTCCTTTAGATGCAAACTTTGTCCGGAATCACTTCAAAAAAATGAATATTGATATAGATAGCTACACTCCTAAAAAACTGAACGATGTAAGTGATGATGACGAAAAGGATTTCTGCCGAATGTTTTCAGCATGGTTTATGGCAAAGAAAGGAGTCCTACTTGGCAGGATTATAGGCGAGGCAACGCCCACGGAAAATATTCCTGTCTGCTATAGTAGCGCAATAAAGAAAGCGCAGGAGGTAGCTACGAATGTCTAATGCAAATCTTGCCGAAATCAAAGAAAAAATAACTGCCCAACACGAGGGTGATGAACAGCAACTCAATGTCATCTTCTCGAATAGTCCGCGCCTAATAGTTGAAGCACCTGCTGGATACGGGAAGACAACTACGATGATAAGCCGAATTGCCTACTTGTTTGCATCTGGTCAAATTCCAAATCCAAAACGAATTCTAGGTCTGACTTTTAGTGTTAATGCCGCTCTGAAAGTTAAACGAGAAGTCGCAGGAAAACTGCCTTTATTACTTGGCATACAAAATAGTCCTGTCTCAATCGGAGAAAAGATTACAATCACAAATTATCATGGTTTTTGCAAGGGCATATTGAAAAAATACGGATACCTCATCGCGGACGCTTTGCATAAGGATGTTAATCTTTTTCGTGCAGTTGGCGATAGCGATATTGAAAAGCAAACGAGTCTTAGAACTGCACTCACCTCTACAGAGATTCAGAGTCTCAAAGCTGTAGAAACTGATATAAAAGAGGCTCGCATTCCCGACACTAAGACAATTTACACATATAACGATATTGTTATTAAGAAGTTGCTTCCGCATGACTACATCACGCACAACGCTATCATTTTGTTTGTACTGGAGATTTTCACAAACTACACAGAGGTTAAAAAGTTCTATCAGAGCTACTACCCGCTTATTGTTGTAGATGAATTTCAGGACACAAACTGTATTGCGTGGAAACTGCTTGAATCGGTTATTTCCGAACAAACACAGCTACTTTTTCTTGGCGACTCATTGCAACGTATATATGGGTTCATAGGTGCGCTTCCAGGCATTATGTCAAAAGTCGTTGATGAATACGGAATGGAAAGAATTGAACTTTCAAAAAATTATCGTTTCCGCAACAATCCCGATATGCTAAAGTTAGATAAGAATATTCGAGTCACCGCAGCTTCTTGCTTTACTTCAGCTTTTACAGATGATGAAGCGGCAAATCTTCCAGCATTTTGGGGATGGACGCAACAGAATGAAGCTGAGCAGGTTATTATAAAAATTAAAGAACTATTGATAGAAGAGAATACTAAAATTGCACTTTTATTCCGAAGCCGGAGTAAAAATGCAGAAATTGTAGAAACTGAACTTCTGAAGAATAACCTTCAATACTTCTATGGAATGTTTACTGAAGAAGATCCAGATTATGTTGAATTCCACAACAAATGCCAAGAAATGTTTATCCGGCGATTTGGCAAGTCAAAAGTTATAAACAAAAAGGCTTTGTTGGCATTTTCAAATAGCGTAAAGACAGCTTATGCAGCAATACCAGGAAAGACTATAGATTCCTTGCTGAAGTTACTTGATGCCCTTATGGAAAAAGTCTCTGTGGATTATTCAGACCTCGCCCCGGAAGATAAGTATACTCTTCTATTAGACATTTTTGAAAACAGGCAATTAAAACAAGCGATGGAATATGTCGATTCGCGGGTAATTCTCTCCACAGTTCACGGTGCGAAGGGGCTAGAATGGGATTATGTAATTGTTTGTGATGTTGAGCAATGGGTGTTTACATTTATTTGCAGGGATTGCCCCAGTAAATTGATGCAGAATGGTGCACGCTGCAAATTACCCAACGATATTCCAACTCAGATGGTCGGACCATTGCTAGATGATTTATGTGTGTTTTATGTGGCATTAACAAGAGCAAAAAGGCAGGCATTTATTTCTGCCAGCGGAGAGCGCTATAATGCCCGTGGACAACGCTATACAGGAGGAAAGGTTTGCTGTTTTGCTCTGGTCAACGGTGTAAAGCTAATCAATGCAGCTAAGGTCACGAATAATTGATTTTCATTTTCCGTATAACCTCCACGTGTCTTCCTTGTCATTTAGTCAAAGAAAAGGTGTAGAATAGCAACGACAGCGAGACTTGGAAAGATGCTTCCTTGCTAAGAGTTCGCTAATAGAGCCCACCGCGCAGGCGAAAGGTGTCAGGATGAGTTTTTTCGCTATAAAGATTGCAACTCATTCTGCGTATGGCATGTTCACTGCCAATTCCGTTTCAGGATCTCGCTTTTGAGATACAGCGTACTCTTTTCCGAGGATTTGATCGGATGGAGCTTTCCTCGTTTCGTCAGGTCGATGATGTTCTGCCGGGAGCAGCCCAAGATCTCCGCCGCTTCCGCTGCGTTGATGACTCTGTGGGCAGCAAAGTTCCGGAAATCAGCCGCCGTCAGAGGAACACTTTTGCCGATCCGGTAGAGCATCGTGTCCGAAATGGTCATGTTTACATCCCACGCAACGCCGTATCCGCCCGTCTGCATCTGCACATGCTGAAAATAGTCCGGCTTCTTGAGAAGGATCTGAAACGCCTTCGTCTTTTCAAAGTGCTTCTGCAAATCGCATTTCTTCACGGCACCGTCACGGAAAAACACCAGCAGGCAATGATTCTCCAGCGGCAGTACGTCTTCAATTCGCTTTGAGAAGCGCTTCGTAATTTCTTCCGGAAGTTCCTTCTCGTCAATAGGAACGAGATAGTAGTCATCCTGTGCGCATCGTCCCATCGCCAACATCAGGAGCGCATACTCGTCGTACTCCTTCAAGTGATTGTCGCGCAGAATCTCTCCGATGTTCTGACGGTCGGGCGGAACAATCCGCTGCTCTACCCAGATTCTGCTCCAATAGGAATTGACGGTGGTTTCCCCACGCTTCACAAAGGAGTCCAGCAGTAGAGGCGTTTCCCATGCGTCCGCGTTCTCAGGCAGCTCAATGTAGAATCGCTTTTCCTGCTCGTAATACAGGAGGTACGCCAGATCCTTCTGCTCCTGCGCCGATTCATCTCGAATTGCAAAAATCTTCATATGCGCACCACCTTTTCCAGATCATTTCCCATATCTTCTCCTGAAGCGTCTGAGAGATCACGCCGTCCAGTCCTTCCAGCAGAGCCGGCCTGTCGCTCTCTTGAAGCGGCGTAAGCTTCGGCATTTTGTCCTTCGGAATGATACGCAGATTATCCCATGTGGACTTTGAGCCAATATAGTTGTTGCAGGGTTTGTCAGCCATCACATCGAATTTTGCCGCCGCTGCATCATCGGAACAGCTGCAAAGAAGCGAAAGTCCATGGTCAAACAGGGGTGCCAGACGAATCGTCTTCTTTCGGCTGTTGCGCAGTACCTCAATATTGGCGCCGTGGCGATCCCGGTTCAGGATCAGATAGTCTACGATCAGCATCTGATAGACATAATATTCCCATCCCATACGGATGCAGAAATCCAAGGCGGACTCATCCGGCAGCGCTTCCAACTCTTTGTAGGCATCCAAAGCGGTCTTGGACTCGCTCTTTGCCTTGAAATCCTCCGAAGCACAGAGATAAACCTCATGGGTTCTGCCATCCACTGAAACATCCGCATGGATCAGCTGATAGGACAGATGAGGAATCCCCAGTATGGTCAGTAGCCGGTCAACGATCAGCTCGTTCACGCACTCATGCCCGATGACTCCACGCGCTTTATCAAAGTTTGAGAGTTTGTAATAGGTCTTCTTTCCGCCGAGTTCGGAGTATGCTTTCAGAAAAGAACCGGCTGTTCCGGACGAATTGCGATAAACGGACCACGACAAATACGTCAGGTCCTGCTTTTCTTTCATCAGCTGCATGTATACCTCACCTCAAAATCATTATATCATTTTGCTTGTCATACGTCAAGTTAATTTTGGAGTATAACTTGTCGTATGACAAGTTATACTCGATTTTGTACCCGTATAAAACCGCCGCCCCGATTTTCAGTCGGGGCAGCGGTTTTGTTGCGAAAAGAAAACCACTAGCTGAGCTAGTGGAAAGAAAAAGCCTCAGGCTATG
>OLNE01000593.1_pt1 | contig 32515 bp, 29 predicted proteins | sample 1672431 | NCBI WGS metagenome assembly OLNE01 (sample SAMEA3136685, study PRJEB25190) | human gut metagenome | reverse complement strand
GGGCGCGAATGCGTTCCGATGTGGCACTGGCATTGGGCTCAAGCTTTTTGGCAAGGGCATCGTTGGCGGTGGTGAGCGTCATTTGAACCACACATTTACTGTTGCGATTAATGGCACGGAGCAACTCCAAATCGCGCAAAACGAGGGCAGATTTGGTAATCAACGTAAAGCCGAAGCCGTATTGATACGCCAGCTCAAGGGCACCACGGGTACGACTGAGCACCGCATCAACAGGCATGTAGGGGTCGCTCATTGCACCCATGCCGAGCATACAGCGCTTGCGCTTGTGTCGTAAAGCATCTTCCAAAAGGGGCAGGGCGTTGACTTTGACTGCCACATCCTCAAAGGCGTGATCCATGTGGTAACAATGGCTGCGTGAATCGCAGTAGATACAGCCGTGGACACAGCCACGTGAAAGATTCATGCCGTTTTTGGTAGAAAGTATGGATTTTGCTTCTATTAAATGCATGGATAGGCACTCCTTTCGAGGGGTGATTTATTATACCACGAATGGGGAATGCTTTTCTTGAGGAACGATTTTTTGTGGTTGATAGTTTGTGGTATAATGACAAACAGTGATTTTTAGAGAAGGGGGTAAGGCGATGCGTAAGGTGTTATACAAGGTGTGGCGATGGTGCAAGGGCGAGGCGGTTTTGGTGGTTGCGGCACTGGGCGCTGTAGTGACGGCGTTTTTTGTGTCACCATCAGTGGCGTATCTCGGCTACATTGACGGTAAGGTGCTGTGCTTGCTTTTTTGCTTGATGGCGGTGGTGGCAGGTTGGCGTGAATGTGGTGTCTTTGAAGTGATGGCACAGCGCGTTTTAAGCGGGCGCAAAAATGTGCGTGTGATACAGCTTTTGCTGGTGCTGTTGCCGTTTTTCATGTCTATGCTTATTACCAACGATGTGGCGCTGATTACCTTTGTGCCGTTTACCCTGCTTGTTTTGCAAATGGCCAATGAAGCGGAGCGCATTTTGCCGGTGGTGATATTACAAGCGGTGGCGGCAAACCTCGGCAGCATGGCAACGCCGGTGGGGAATCCGCAGAATCTTTTTTTGTGCGGCAAATTTAATCTAACGGCAGGCGACTTTTTTGCGACCCTCTTGCCATTTACGGTGATTAGCTTTGTGGCGCTATGCATCGCCGCACTTTGGGGCAAAAAAGGGACGGTGCAGGTATCCTTCAAGGAGCCGGCACGCATCACATCCATGCGCTTGTTTGCGGTCTTGGTAGCACTGTTTGCGCTTTGCCTGCTTGCGGTGTTCCGCGTGGTGCATTATGGGCCGGTAACGCTTATTGTGGTGGCTGTGTTGGCAGTCATGCGTCCGCAGCTTTTTCGCAAGGTGGACGTGAGCTTGCTGGCGACCTTTGTCTTTTTCTTTATCTTTGCGGGCAATATGGGCGAGATTCCGGCCTTGCGCGATGTTCTTGTCGGACTGATGGCAAAAAACGCCCTGTTGACGTCAGCGGTTAGCAGCCAATTCATCAGTAATGTGCCCAGTGCGGTGCTTTTGGCAAACTTTACCGACGACTGGCAGGGGCTATTGCTAGGCGTGGATTTAGGCGGACTCGGTACGCCGATTGCCTCTCTCGCAAGCTTGATTGCGTTGCGCTATTACTTCAATTGTCCGGGGGCGCAGCGCGGAAAATTTTTGTTGTGGTTTACGGTGGTGAATGTAGCGGGTCTTGTGGGGCTCGTGCTGCTCACGCCACTTTTTATAGGATAGCAATGCTTCCTGCGGAGAACGCTCGGTGGGAAGCGTTTTTTGTGTCCACAGTTGAAAGAACGGCAATGTCCACGACTCGAGTGCGGCAAATGTCCACGGATGTAAAATTCTATAAATAATTGACTTTTGCCCTTGACGCGTGCACACATAATGCTATAATGGGGACATACCAGTAAAAACACTACAATAACGCGATGAAAGAGAAGCATCATGGCGCGCTTACTCAGAGAGTTGTCGGTCGGTGAAAGACAACAGCAAGGCATGATTGTTCCACTCCGGAGCGGCGGATGATGAATTCGACGGGTACGCCCGATACAGCGTCAAAGAGTTGGCTGCAAGCACAATTTGGGTGGCACCGCGAGAAAATTCACTCGCCCCATGGATATGGGGGGAGTTTTGTTTTTTATACGGACCTTTTGCAGCATGCTGATTGATTACTATTAAAGGGGAAGTGTCCATATCATGACGAGAGCATATAATTTTAACGCCGGCCCATCAGCAATGCCGGAAAGCGTGTTAAGAGAAGCACAAGCAGAATTTTTGGATTACAAAAACACTGGGATGAGCGTGATTGAAATCAGTCACCGCAGTCCGGAATACGCCGCATTGCATCAGGACACCAAAGACATGCTCCGTCGTTTGATGGAAATTCCTGAAAACTACGAGATTTTATTTTTACAAGGCGGCGGCAGCACCCAATTTTTGATGGTGGCAGCCAACTTCCTTACTAAAAAATACGGCGCCTATGTAAATACCGGCGTTTGGGCAAAGAAGGCCATGGCAGAAGCAAAGTTCTACGGTGAAGCTTACGAAGCAGCTTCCAGCGCGGATCGCAATCACAGCTATATTCCACAGGCATTTGACATTCGTGAAGGCACCGCATACGTGCATTTGACTGCCAACAACACCATCTATGGCACCGAATATCCGGATTTTCCAAAGTTTGACGTGCCGGTGATTTGCGATATGTCCAGCGATATTCTTTCTCGCCCGGTTAATGTGGCGGATTTTGACATGATTTATGCCGGCGCACAAAAGAACCTCGGTCCTGCCGGGGTGACCATCGCAATTATTAAGAAGGAATTTTTGGAAACCGCACGCACCGAGCTGCCAACCATGCTCAAATATCAAACCCATGCGGATAAGGATTCCACCTACAATACCCCACCGGTATTCGCCATCTACATGGTCAACAAGACCTTGCACTGGATTGACGAACAAGGCGGCGTGGAAGCCATTCAAAAAGCCAACGAAGCCAAGGCCAAAGTTATTTACGATGTCATTGACGAAAGCAACGGCTTTTACAAAGGCCATGCCGAAGCCCCTTATCGCAGCAAGATGAACATTACGTTTAATCTGAAAACCCCTGAAATGGAAAAGGATTTCATTGTCAAGGGCAAGGTGGCAGGATTTATCGGCATTAACGGTCACCGCAGTGTGGGCGGTTGCCGTGCATCTACCTACAACGCTGTGCCAATGGAGGCTTGCCAAGCGTTGGCACAATTTATGAAAGACTATCAAGCAAATAATCAGTAATATTGACATAAAACAGCAATCATATCTAATTTATATGGAGGGATACACAATGAGAATTTTAGTAAGTGATGACGTTAGCGAAAAAGGGGTTAACTTACTCCGCGAACATTTTGATGTAGATGTAAAGACCAACATGCCACCGGAAGAACTTTTGCAATGCATTGGCGAATACGATGGCTTGGTAACCCGTAGCCAAACCCAAGTAACCGAAGAGGTTATTGATGCCGCTACTAATTTGAAGGTTATCGGCCGTGCTGGCGTTGGTGTTGACAATATTAACATTCCGGCAGCCACTGCACGTGGGATTGTGGTTGTTAACGCACCGGAAGGCAACACCATTGCAGCGGTTGAACACACCATCGGCATGATGCTCGCTATGACTCGTCACATTCCACAAGCGCATCAATCCATCCAAGAAGGGAAATGGGACCGCAAGAGCTTTACCGGGATTCAGCTTTCCGGCAAGACCCTTGGGATTATCGGCGTAGGTCGTATCGGTAGCCGTGTGGCAAAGCGTATGCAAGCTATGGAAATGACCACCATCGGTTACGACCCATACATCACCGAAGAACGCGCACATCAATTGGGCGTTGAATTGGTAGATTTCGATACCTTGCTTGCACGCTCCGACTATATCACCATCCATACCCCTCTTACCAAAGAAACCGACCGCATGATCAATGCCGAAACCATCAAGAAGATGAAGGACGGCGTTCGTCTTGTAAACTGCGCACGTGGTGCTTGCTATGACACCGACGCTATTGCCGATGCCATCAAGGCCGGCAAGGTTGCAGGGGCAGCCATCGACGTTTATCCGGATGAACCACTCACCCTCGAAAACAACCCATTCCTTGGCATGTTTGACGTGGTTCAAACCTCTCACCTCGGTGCTTCCACCATTGAAGCGCAAGAAGGCGTTGCAGTGGACGTTGCTTATGGCGTTATCGATGCATTGAACGGCAAGCCTGTTATGAATGCAGTAAACATGGCACCAATTCCAAAGAACGTGGCTGCGATTATTCAACCATACTTCAGCTTGGCTGAACGCATGGGGACCATGGCAATTTACCTTGCTGACGGCCCTGTAGAAAGCGTTGAAATCGAATACAGCGGTGAACTTTCCGATACCCAAACCCAACACCTCACCACCGCCTTCTTGAAAGGGCTCTTGAACCCAATTCTTCAAGACAGCGTAAACTATGTAAACGCACCGGGCCTTGCTAAGAAGCGTAATCTTGATGTGAAGGAATCCAAGTCCCACAAGACCGGATACTACAGCACTGCCATCACCGTTCGCATCAGAACCAGCTATGGTGAACACTACCTCGAAGGGACCCTTTTCGATGGCAAGCAACCTAAGATTACCCAAATCGACCAATATCGCGTAGACTTCACCCCAATTGGTTACCTCTTGCTCGTGCCACACGTTGACCGTCCAAACATGATTGGCCAAATTGCAACCATCCTCGGGAAGGCAAAAATCAACATCAACGGCATGCAGGTTGGGAACACCACCGAAAGCGGTACCAACATCATGGCTGTTGCTGTAAGCGAAGACATCCCTAAGGATATCATGGTACAGCTCTCCGGGATTGAAGGCATTCTCGGCGTAAAACTCATTCACTGCGAAGACTAAGAAGGAAATAATGACTCGAATAATTTTAGTACGTCACGGCGAAACCTCTTGGAATGTAGAAGGCCGTTATCAAGGGCAGGAGGACATTCCGCTCAGCGAACGCGGTTTGGAGCAGGCACATCTTTTGGCAGAAGGCCTGCGTGATGTCCATATTGATCGCGCCATTGCCAGCCCACTCAAGCGTGCTTTTGTGACCGGCAAAACCTGTGCGGATTTGCATGGGTTGGCGGTGAGCGTGGACGAACGCCTTACCGAAATCAATCATGGAAGCTGGGAAGGCTGCTTTGCACAGGACATCCAAGCCAAGTATCCCGATGCCTTTGCGCTTTGGCACACCAAGCCACACTTGGTACAAATGCCTGATGGCGGCGAATGTCTTGAGGATGTGCGCAAACGGGCGATGGATGCTGTGAGCGACATCATTCGCAATTATCCCAATGAAACCGTACTGGTGGCCGCACATGATGCGGTGAATCGTGCGATTTTGTGCGAAGTGCTTGGCATGGATATGGCACATTTCTGGAAAATGAAGCAGGACAACACCTGCATCAACGTGATTGAATACGATCAAGGCGAATGGCGCTTGGTGCTCCTCAACTCCACCCATCATTTGGGCTACCTCTTTAGCGGCATTGAACAAGCCGGCCTGTAAGCTGTGACAAAAGCAATACAAATACCAACGACCGTTGCAAATGCAACGGTCGTTTTTTTGATGGCTGCGTCTTGATATTGGTACGATATCGGACTAGAATGACAGGCGACAATATGTATGATTTCGTACTAAAGGAGTGAGAAGTATGTCAATCAATGCAGCAATGAAACGCTATAACTATTTAATAGCCGAAATTGAATCGGTATATCATGAAGCGGCGTTGCGCTTTGGGATGAGTGACAGTGCGCTGATGATTCTTTATGTGCTATGTGGGCAGGATGGCGCATGTGCCTTGGCGGATTTGCCGTATTTTACGGGGCTTAGCAAGCAAACGCTAAATTCGGCAGTGCGAAAACTTGAAGCCGAAGGCACTATTGAAAGTGTAGCCGTAGGCGCACGCAAAAAAGAGCTCCGATTGACCGAAGCCGGGCGTGCGTTGTGCGCACAAACAGTGGAACGCCTTATTGAGGCGGAAAACGCGCTTTTTGAAACCTGGGAACCGACGGAGCGACAGCTCTATTTGACATTGACCAAACGCTATTTGGATATGATTCGTGACAAGGTCAACGCTCTATAGGAAGGAGGCGCGGCGTATGAAAATACAGCTATCCGATCATTTCACCACGCGGAAATTATTGCAATTTACCTTTCCGTCCATTGTGATGCTTATTTTTACTTCAATTTATATCGTTGTGGACGGATTTTTTGTTTCCAATTATGTGGGCAAAACCGCTTTTGCGGCCGTGAACTTTATTATGCCGTACCTGTTGCTTTTGGGGGCGTTGGGCTTTATGTTCGGGACCGGTGGGAGCGCGCTGATTGCCAAATCAATGGGCGAAGGCAAGCCGGCGGAAGCCAAGGCACAGTTTTCACTTTTTGTCTATGTGGCAGTAGGAAGCGGTGTGGTAATCACCGTGATTGGGCTTTTGGGCTTGCAGCCGGTGGCGTTGCTTTTGGGAGCAGATGGCGCCATGCTTGCGGATTGCGTGCGCTATGGGCGTATTATTCTTCTAGCGTTGCCGGCGTATATGCTACAATATGCCTTTCAAGCGTTTTTTGTGGCGGCGGAAAAACCACAGCTGGGCTTGGCGGTTACAGTGGCGGCAGGGCTTACCAATATGGTTTTGGATGCGCTGTTGGTGGCGGTGATTCCGTTGGGGTTAGTGGGGGCAGCCTTGGCAACGGCGATGAGTCAGGCCGTGGGCGGACTGCTGCCGCTGGTGTATTTTGCTTGTCCCAACAAGAGCCTTTTACGCTTGGGCAAAACACGATGGAACAGCCGCTGGCTGTGGCAGGTGTGCTTGAACGGCTCCTCGGAGCTTATGAGCAACATTTCCATGCCCTTGGTGGGCATGCTCTACAACGTACAGCTGATGCGCATTGCCGGTGAAGACGGCGTGGCGGCCTATGGTGTGATTATGTATGTAAACATGATTTTCTTGGCGGCGTTTATCGGCTACTCGGTGGGGAGTGCGCCCCTCATAAGCTATCATTATGGGGCTGAAAACCATGAAGAAATGCGCAATTTACGCCAAAAAAGCCTACGCCTCATTGGCGTATTTGCACTGCTCATGGTAGCGGCAGCACAGCTATTTGCCGTTCCGCTCTCCGAATTTTTTGTCGGCTATGACGCTGCCCTTTGTGCCATGACGGAGCATGGTTTCCGCGTTTTTTCATGCTCTTTCTTCTTTGCGGGCTTTGCCATTTTTGGCTCGGGCTTTTTTACCGCGCTCAATAACGGCCCACTCTCGGCGCTGATTTCTTTCTTGCGCACCTTGGTGTTTGAAACTGCGGCCATTATCATTTTGCCGTTTTTCTTTGGCATTGATGGCATATGGATTTCCGTTGTTCTGGCAGAATGCATGGCGGCCGCGATTGCCTTTGCTCTGATGGCGTGGAAACGCAAGGTTTATCATTATTAACAACGCAAACAGCCCTTTCTGAATGATAGAAAGGGCTGTTTGCATAGTATGGAATTATATTTTTGATACTAAAACGTCATTAAATGAGAAAGAATCATGGCGGATAGAATATAATTGTATATAATTTTAAGTGGTATGCATTGATAGCAGAACCGACAAAGAGATAAAGCAAGCTGCTTTTAATATGAGGGAGTGTGTGTGTTGAATTTATCTCAAATCCAATTTTTCTTGGATGCTGTCGAGCTGTTCTCTATTCACAAGGTTGCGGAAAAAAACAATATCTCACCGCAGGGCGCAAGTAAATCCATCAAATCGCTGGAATCTGAATTGGGGTCCAACTCATCGAGCGTTCCACAAAGGGCGTCGTTTTAACGGAAATAGGCACCAAGCTCAAACCGTATTTTGAAAATATCGCAGCGAATCAGCATGAAATTAAAAATATAATCGACAACGAGTGCCAAAATGATTGTCTACGCGGCGTGCCGACATCGGCGATATCCGGAGAAATCAGCTTGGTGGTGACACCGCGCTTTGCAAATTCTTATTTAAGCGGTGTGTTGCATTCATTTAAGAAGACCTATCCAAAGGTTCGTCTTAAAATAGACACCATGAGTAACGATAAGATTTTCGGCTGTATGAAAAGAGATACCTTTGCCTTTGATTTGGCAATTGTTACAATAGCCAATATTGTAGAGTGGGGCGTTAAAGAGGTTTCGCAGCATTTTATGGATGAGGGTTTGCAATTTATTTCCTATTGCACCAAAGAGCTTTATGTGTGCGGGCGCAAGGACGTGATCAAGAAATACGGAGATGTTTTTGATGTGAGCAGGCGTGTCGATATGGTTGCCTATGAAAGCAGTGGCATTATGGACAATAATTGCTATCCGTTTGTCTTCAAGGTGGATTCCATCTCCACGCAGAAGGATTTTATCAATCAATCAGATACAGTGGGCGCGTATTCCTTAGATGAAATTGCAATACATTTTAATGCCAAGAAATATGCCCATATTCCGATGAGCAAACCGACAACACTCACCTATGGAATCATTATGCGCCAATCAGTCAAAATCACCGAAGCCGAAAAAGCCTTTTTGCAAACCGTGTACGACTATTTTGTAGAAACCGAACATTGATGCACCGGGAAGCTATAAAATGTAAGGATGTTGGTATTTTATGCTGACAGTATCCCCACAATTTTTTAAGTTTGCTTTCATGAAGAGTATGGTATACTAGGCGTGCAGTGAAAGGATCGACTGCTTTTCTTGTGACAAGGATTGAAACGAAAGAACAAAAGAATGAAAGAAGGTTATTCTGAATGAAGAAAAACTCTGAATTGGTAGCGTTGACCTTAATGGCTCTCTTGACCATGGGAGCAGTGACCGGTTGTGGCAACAATGATGCGGCAACCAATACATCCGGCAGTGCGTCCAGTGCTGTAACTGAAAGCAGTGCCGCTGACGAAAGCGCAGTAGAAAAAGATTTAGACAAGGTTGCAGACGATGAAAAGGATGCAGCGACAAATGCTGACGGCGAAACAGAGGACGTTGTTTCCGCTTACAATGCCGATATCATCGGTGAAGTCACTGTGAGTGACGGCAACACCTTGACGGTAGATGTGTACGAACCACATACCTCTGATGTCAATCTCCTCACTGCGACCGGTTCTGATTTGAGTGCAACCGGTGCCTCTGAAATGATTGAATTGAGCAACGTGGTAAATATCAAGAAGGTGATGGATGGTTATTTGGTAGCATCCAGCGCTGATGTGATTGAAAACGGTGACGTGGTTGCAGTTGTGACCAACGAAGATGGCACCAAGGATTTGATTATTCTCGAAATGGGCAACTAATTGCAATTGGTTTGATTTGGCATGACGCCGTGGGGCATAACGCTCTGCGGCTTTTTTTTTGTGATTTCACCAAGGGAATGTGTTGTGGCGACAACATCCGAAAGGATTAGCATCTTTTATTCTATGTATGAACGACAAGGTCGTTAATTAACTAATAAAGGGGTACAGTATTATGGCGGCAAAAGTGAAATCGAAATCATCCTTTCAAATTCATTCCCTCATTATGCTCGTATTGATGTGCAGTGGTTGGTTCTTACCTGAAGGGAACATCCTGACCGAATACGGCGTGCGCATTAGCATGATTTTCTTGGGTTGTATTTGGGGTTGGATTTTTGTAGGGTTGGTTGAACCAAGCTTATTGGCATTGGTATTTTTGGTATTGGCAGGGGCAGGTACAGCGAAGGAAGTTGTTGGTGCCGGCTTCGGTAGCGAAATCATTGTCATGGTTGTATTCTTCTGCGTGTTTACCCAATGGTTGGAAGACATCGGCTTAACCACCACTGTGGCAAAATGGCTCTTGAGTAGAAAATTCTTGGCGGGGAAACCATACTTGTTTATCTTTATGATTTTCTTTGTTACCTTCCTTTGTGGGTTCTTTGTGGGGATTTATGCAACCATCTTCCTGATGTGGGGGATTTGTTATCGTATTCTCAAGGACTTGGATTTTGCACCAAAGAGCAAGGAAGCTTGCTTCATCTTGATTGGGGTGGCTTATGTCAGCATCATGGGGATGACCGTTAAGCCTTGGTCTCCATGGTCCTTGGTGGGCGTAAACGGCCTCAAGCAAGCCACCGGCGGCGGTGTGGAATTGTTGCCATACAGTAGCTTCATGGTGATTGTTTCTCTTGTAAGTATTTTGCTCTTCATGCTCTGCGGTAAATTCATTGTGCGTGTAGACATGAGCAAGTTTAATAATCAAGACTATACCGGCATGGCAAAGGAAATCGACGTGACCGGCGAACAAAAACTTGGCTTGGTGCTTTTGGTGATTCTCTTGGTAGCCCTTTATATGCCTAGCATGTTGCCGGACGGCTTCTTAAAGACCTTGCTTTCCACACAAGGGGCGATTGGGATCTGCCTTGTGTTCATTTTGATTCTCAGTGCGGTACGTTTTAACGGCAAGCCAACCTTGAATTCTGCAGAGCTTGCAAAGAAATCCGTTCCTTGGAACATGGTATGCTTGTTGAGTGCGGTTGGCCCATTGGGGACTGCGTTAATGTCCTCTGATGCCGGCTTTACCAAAGCCGGCATGGCAACTTTGAAGCCAATCATGGCAGGCCAAAGCCCAATGGTTTTCTATATTTTGACCATCCTCGTGGCGTGCGTGCTCACTCAGTTCATGAACAACACCATCCTCTTGGTTGTCTTGACTCCAATGCTCTGCAGCATCTCTGGGATGATTGGGGCAAACCCTATTCTGATTGCCTCTCTCTTAATATTTGGCTTGACGGCAACACCGGGGGCAAGCTCTCGTGCCGGTCTTGTTTTTGGGAACACTGAATGGATTGATACCAAGCAAGCCTATGTACAAGCGATTTTATCCGTTGCGACGGTTATTGTGGCCTTGCTGGTGGTAGGGATTCCGGTAGGGAACATGTTGTTCTAAAAAATCCTGTTATTTTAACTGCAAAAAGATAATATCTATAACACCGTAGGAATATCTGACCTGCGGTGTTTTTTTATGAGTGGTGAATTCAAAAAGATGTTCATTTTCCGCGATATGAAGCGGTTTTTCACCATAAAGAAAAATGACAGCGTTGTAAATTCAGCGATACGGAAAAGTGTGTTGTGCTATATTAGGAAAGAAGTGTTAAGAAGGGAAGCGTATGGTATCGATGAAAGGATGCTATTGGATGGCGGCATTTTTCTTGGCACCTTGGCTTTTATGGTCGATTTTTGGACCGGCAAGCTCCTGCATGAATGGATTGGGCTTGCGGTGGTGGTGCTGTTTGTTACCCATCTTTTGATCAATCGTCGTTGGTATGGCAAGGCCTTTACCAGCAAAGGTGTGCCGATGAACGGCGTACGCAAAACCTTTAATTGTTTGTTGCTTTTTATGACGTTAGGGATGATTGTTTCAAGCCTCCTTCTGAGTGAATATGTGTTCGGCTTTCTTGGATTAGGTGGTGACAAGGTGGGGCTTACGCCACATCTTATTTGCTCCTACTGGGGCTTCCTCATTATGGCGATGCATATCGGCTAGCATTGGCCGATGCTTTTGGCGCAATTTAAGAAAACCGCTTTGGGCAAGACCTTGTGTGGTCAAGCGTGGCTGGGTCGTGTAGGGGCCATCATTACGGTGGTACTTGGGGCGGTGTCCCTTTGGCATCAGCAATACGGTGCCCATCTCTTTATGCGCATCGGTACTTCAGATTTGCCGCATCAGGATTCCTTGCTTCTCTTTACCGTGGAGCAGCTCCTTATTATGGGGCTTTTCATTGTGGGAATTCGTGCAGTGCAAAAGCTGGTGCTTGGGCGTTGTACAAAGGCTACTTCATAAAAAAAGCGTGTCTCTCAAAAGAAGGACACGCTTTTTTGTTGGTAGATCTTCATTGGACGCAGACTTTTTGCAGTGTTATAATTTTTAGCTAGAAAACAGATTGCGTGTGTGGGAGGAATGTGCGATGAAAACCGGATTGCTACTTGAAGGCGGTGCCATGCGAGGCCTCTATACGGCTGGGGTGCTCGATGTGATGATGCAACATGACATTGCCGTAGACGAGATTGTTGGTGTGTCTGCCGGGGCCCTCTTTGGCATGAATTACAAATCCAAGCAAATGGGCCGTGTGCTGCGTTACAACAAAAAATATGCCCACAACAAAAATTATATGGGGGCCTATTCGCTACTCACAACCGGCGATATTATGAACAAAGACTTTTGCTTTGACAAGCTGATTCATGAGTTGGATCCCGTTGACTTTGAGACCTATCGAAACAGCCCCGAGCATTTCTATGCGGTAGTGACCAATATTGAAACCGGTAAAGCGGAGTACATCAAGATTGACGACTTTAGAAATCCCAATCAATTGGAAGCCCTCAGAGCTTCCGGTTCGATGCCCTTCGTATCCAGACCCGTTCCGATTCGTGGCAATCTCTATTTGGACGGTGGCATCGCCGACAGCATCCCGATAGATAAAATCATGAGTTTGGGCTGTGATAAAATCATTGTTGTGTTGACAAGGGTGGCGGATTACAGAAAATCGCCGTCTAACACCCTCGTTCCCAAGCTCTTTTATCACAAATATCCACAGTTAGTAGAAGCCATCAACCATCGCTATGCCATGTACAATCATGAGCTCAATCAAATCGAGGCGCTGGAGCAAAAAGGGAAGATTTTCGTTTTCAGACCGTCAAGATTGGTGAACATCAAACGCACCGAAAAGGACCCAGAAAAAATTCAAGAAATGTACGATTTGGGCCAAAGCGATGCCAAGAACGCCCTTTCCGATTTAATGGCGTATCTTGATGCGGGCATACAGTAAAGCGATGATTAAAAAGGAGAACACACAATGATTGAAACAAAACGACTCATCTTACGTCCGTGGCGCTTGGAGGATGCCGAGGCCCTTTATGAGGTGGCCAAAGACCCACGCATCGGCAGCCAAGCCGGATGGCCGGCGCATACGAGCGTAGACAATAGCCGCGAGGTGATTGAAGCAGTCTTTATGAATGATACCACCTATGCCATCTGCAAACAGGACAGCGACCGTGTGATTGGTTGCGTGGGCTTGATGATTGGTGAATGTAGCAACTTTAAGCTCCCCTCAAACGAAGGCGAGCTGGGCTACTGGATGGGCGTGCCTTATTGGGGGCACGGCTATGCCACCGAGGCTTGCCGTGCGCTTGTAGACTGGGGCTTTTCTGAGCTGGACTTGGAAAAAATCTGGGCAGGTGCCTTTGAGGACAATACGGCTTCTCAACGTGTGCAGGAAAAATGCGGCCTCACACTGCATCATATCAACGAACAATCTCTTTGGGCAGACAATGCAGAGGATCAAGCCAAGAAGGAAGTCATCCGCTGCATGACCCGCGCCGAGTGGCAAAAACAACAATAACGACATGACTCCTGCGTCGAAGGCCGCAGGGGTTTTTATTTTTTTTGTGCCTCCTTATAAAGTCCTGATAATTGCCCAGTATGCTTTAAGTAAAGTTAAGGGAGGCTATGACAATGAAACAACTAATGATAGAAACACGCGGCCTGTCGAAGGCCTTTAAGAAACAGACGGTATTGGACGGGGTGGATATCCGGATTCCCGAAGGAACGGTCTATGGCCTTTTGGGGCCAAACGGTGCCGGGAAGTCTACTTTGCTCAAGATTTTGACGGGCATCATGCGCCCAACGGCAGGAGAGATTTTACTGGACGGACATCCGTGGTCCCGTGCCGATTTGGCGGACATCGGTGCCCTCATCGAAACGCCACCGATTTATGAAAACCTCAGCGCAAGAGAAAACCTCAAGGTGCGCGCCCTTCTGTTGGATGTGCCAGAGGCACGTATTGATGAGGTCTTGGAAACGGTGGGGCTTAGTGACACCGGAAAGAAAAAGGCGGGGCAGTTTTCGCTGGGGATGAAGCAGCGTCTGGGCATTGCTCTGGCGCTGTTGGGTCATCCAAAGCTTCTGATTTTGGACGAACCGACCAATGGCTTGGATCCCGTGGGCATTGGAGAATTACGCATACTAATCCGCAGTTTTCCACAAAAGGGGATAACGGTGGTGGTGAGCAGCCATATTCTGAGTGAAATAGCGCAGACGGCAGACATCATCGGTATTCTTTGCAACGGGCGTTTGCAGTATCAAGATCGGGTGGATGCCCACGAGAATTTGGAGGCCCTCTTTATGGAGATTGTGGCAAAAGGTGGTGTACGATGATGAAAAAATTGATTCAGGCGGAAGCGCTGAAGTACAAGCGCAGTGCCTTGCCGGAGCTCACCGTTGGGATGGCGGTGGCATCGGTATTGATGGCGGCCGTGCTCATGGGCAATTATTTTTCCGTCAATAGCTACAACTGCTGGTACATGGGCATGTATCCGGGGCTTTTGGGCATGATTGGGGCAAGCATTGGACAAAAGGACCGCAAGAAAAAGAACCACACCATTGCCACCTTGCCCCTTTCGGCAGGTCGTATTTGGGATGCCAAGATGGTGGTTGCGATGGGCTATGCGCTTGTGGGGATGGTAGCGCTTACCGTGCTTATCATGCTTGCGGTGCCGCTTTTGCACCACGGCTTGGGAGTTCAATTTATTGTGCAGCCGACGATCAAGCAACAGTTGGTGGCAACGGGGCTCCTTTGGCTGACCAGTCTTTGGCAGCTGCCGTTTTGCATGGCATTGAGTCAACGTTTGGGTGTGTTTTTGACCGTCCTCGTTAACCTCGCCTTATATATGGCGACGGCGGTGTTTGGAGCCTTAGAGGCCGCCTTCTATTTCTGGCCGGGGGCGCTGGCAGCCCGTGTGATGGTGCCGGTCTTAGGCGTTTTGCCAAACGGGCTTTTGGCGGTGCCGGGGAGCGTGACCTACGATCCTGCCTTGCTTGATGCCGGTGCGGTTTTGAGTGGGAGTGTGGCGGCGCTGGTATGGTTGGCAGTGTTATGGCTTCTTGGACGTAAATACTATGAAAGGACGGTGAGGGGGGTATGAGCAGCGTGGTGGGAGCCCTAAGGGCAGAGGCGTTGAAGCTCCGTCACACGTTTTTCTATTGGACCCATGCGGCACTGCCACTTTTGGCGGCTGGTTGTATGCTCGCCTATTTTGCCGGCACCAATGGGAGTGAGCTGTGGCAAATCACCGCCTATGTGGAGCTTTTGGGCATTGCCTTGCCCATTGTGGTGAGTCTTGTCTGCGGCATGGCGGTGGAAGTGGAGACGAACAATCACTTTCAGGTGTTTTTAGGGGGGCGCGCCCACAAGGGGACCGCTTACCTTTATAAGAGTCTTTGGCTGATGCTATGCGGCTTCGGAGCATTGGTATTGGCAATGGTGCTCTTTGGTGTGTGCTATGACGATTTGTTGGATAAAAACGGCTTGGGGTTATGGGGCTACTGCAAGGGGGCTATCTTGCTCTGGCTAGGCGCGGTGCCACTCTATTTGGAGCACTTGTTGTTACAGTTTCAGTGGCCGAAGACCGTTTCTGTGGCTGTTGGTGTGGCGGAATTTGTACTTTCCGCGCTCTTTTTAACAGGGCTTGGCGATGGGCTCTGGCCTTTGGTGCCGTGTAGCTGGAGTGCGCGCTTGGTTGACACCTACGCAGTGGCGCTCTTGATGCCGAACCTTGAGTTTCCGCCACTGTCTTGGTTCATGGTCTTGCCACTGCTGGTTTTATTCGGCATAATCAGTGTATGGCTTTACAGATACGAAGGAAGGGCGTGCCATGATTGAGATTTTAGCGATTGACGATGACGCGGCGATTTTGTCCCTCATACGCCGTGCCTTGGAACGGGACGGCTATCGGGTGACGACAGTGACGGATGCGCGCACCTTGGAGGCGGCCGAGCTTTGTCATTACGAGCTGATTTTGCTGGATGTGATGATGCCCGGCGAGGACGGCTTTGCCCTATGCCGACGGATTCGAGGAATGGTGGATTGCCCTATTTTGTTTCTGACTGCGAAGACGGCGGAAGCGGATCTCCTCGAGGGATTGGCCATTGGAGGCGACGATTATATTAAAAAGCCCTTTTCGTTGAGTGAGCTTCGTGCTCGCGTGGCGGCGCATTTGCGCAGAGAACGGCGCGAAAAGACCCATAGCCTGCATTTGGGCAGAATCGAACTCATTCTGCTTGAGAAAAAACTTCTCATTGACGACGAGGAGGTGCCCCTTACCAAGAGCGAATACGCCATTTGCGAGCTTTTGGCATTGCACAAGGGGCAAGTGTTTAGCAAAGAACGCATTCTGGAAGCGGTCTTTGGCTATGACGGTGCAAGCAATGCTTCGGCGATTACCGAGCATGTGAAAAATATTCGTGCCAAGTGTCAGCCATACGGTCTTAATCCGATTGAAACAGTGTGGGGGATTGGCTACCAATGGAAGGATGAGGAACATGAAAAGCGCCTTTAAAGAACCGCGGCTTTCCGTGCTCTTTGTAGGGTATTTAGTGGTGTACGGTGTGAGCACCTTTGTGCTTGGCGTCGCATTGCTCACAGGACTGATCTTGCTTGGAAATACCGGTACCGTGCAGCCAGCCAATATGCAGGAAATCATTCTCTCGCAGAATATGTCAAAGATTCAACAGGCCAGCCCCGATGACGTGGCACAGTATATACCTGACGGTGCCACCTACGGGATTTACGACAAGGATGGAAAGTGGCTGGGTGGCACTATGAACAAGGACCGTCGTAGTGACGCTTGGAATCGTTACAGCTTACGGGAATACACCCCTGACGATGAAGGCTATTACAAATACATGCCCATGGAAAATGGCGATGTCTGTATTGTCCGCTATCTCTTTGGGATGCGTTATACCTCGGATACGTTGAATCGTATCCTGCCACCACCGGAGCATTTGCTGGTATGGGGGATGCTATTGGTGGCTGTATTGAATCTACTCTATTTGGCGCATCGCTTCGGCCGCGCCATCAATCGTCGCCTCGAGACGGTGCAACAGGTGACAGAAAAAATTGCGGCCAATGATCTTGATTTTGAGGTGACCCAAGATACCGGTATTCGAGAAATCAACGCCGTGATGGCGTCCTTAGGTACCTTGCGTGATGCCCTTAAAGCGTCCCTTACCACCCAGTGGCAAAAGGAACAGCAAAAGAGCGAACAGCTTGCCTCCTTAGCCCACGATATCAAAACGCCACTCACCGTCATTCGCGGCAATGCCGAGCTTTTGCAGGAAAGTGCCGAGGATGCCTTTAGTCGCGGCTCAGCGACCTACATTGTGGAAAGTGCCGAGGACATCAATACCTATCTGGAAAAAATGCGTGCGGTGCTCTTAAACGAGGCAGTTGCCTCTTGCAGTGCGGTGCAATCGGTGCAAGATTTAGTGGAAATCTTGCGGCATGCCGCCAAGCAATTGACACAGGCGGCCCAGTTGCCCTTGCACGAGCAATTGGATGTGAGTGAGGGGGCGGTCTGTGTGCACACAGAGGAGGCGTTACGCGCATGGAACAATCTGCTAAGCAACGCCGCCACCTATACCGATGGCACCGAGGGGATTGCCTGCAGTTACACAATGCAGGAGAATGAGGAAGGCCGCTATTTGGTGGCGACGGTGCGCGACTATGGCGCAGGCTTTACGGCGAAGGATTTACAGCATGCCGACGAGGCCTTCTACATTGGCGATGAAAGCCGCCACTTGCGCAATCATCAAGGCCTTGGCCTTGCCATTGCCAAAGCGGTCATGTGCGCCCAAGGTGGGATGCTCTGCTACGCCAATGCCACCGAAGGTGCAGGGGCAACGGTGAGTCTGTGGTTTAAACTCGAAAATGAACAATAAAAAAACAGGTCGCAAGACACAGCGCATGGGGTGCGGTCTTGCGACCTGTTTTTTTGAACGGTTGATGTTATTGGGCAGAATCGGCGACCAAGTCTTCAAGGGTGTCCATATCATAGACAATGAGTTGATGCTTTTGTCGTTTGAGAATGCCCTTGCATTCTAACTCGTTAAAGTAGGCGGTGACAGTGGAGTGATGCACATTCACAATGGAAGCCATATCCGTGAGAGTGGGGAGCTTGTTGATGAGGGTGGTACCGTCGGCTTGGGGTTTGCCGTAGTGGCTTGCGAGGGGGAGAAGGAAGGGGTAGACCTTGTGCTTGGCGTTTTGTTGATGGTTGGTTAAGGCTTGTTGCAACAAAATGCCGTAGCGGGTACCAATCATCCGCATAAAGGCGCGGATATAGTTGGGATCCTGTTGTAAAAATTTAAATACCGACATATCCGATACGGAATAGAGCGTGGTTTCTTCGAGGGGAACAAGGTTTTTACCGAAATCATCGCTCACCGGATGAAAAATCAAGGTGTCTTTGATATAGATGTACATCAAGCGCTCGTGACCGGATTCGTCAAACATATAGGCCTTCATCTTGCCCTTGCTCAGATAGAGAAAGATATATTCTTCCGGAAAAAGAATTTCACCGCCTTTTTTGATGGTGTCTGTACGGATGTAATTGTTGAGGATAAACTGCTTCAATTCCGGAAAGGTATTGGTTAAATCGCCGGAAATAATAGGGAAAAATGCTTGCTCAGTCATGAGAACTTCCTCTACTATCGAATAAGATATTGAGATTATTATAATTAAAAAATGTTGTGACGACAACAGTAGTAGAAAAATGGCAATGATAAAATTTAGTTATATTGTTATTCTGCAACGTGAATGCGGACCCTAAAAGGAGGAATAAAAATGTCTCAGGTTGCGAAAAAAGACGGTGCAAGTTATTGGCTACGAGTGGTGTTGTGGATTGGGCTGTCGCTCTTTGGCTGGTTCGTGCCGGCGGTGGATCCCATCACACCATTTGGGATGCGTGTAGCCAGTATCTTTATTGGGATGATGTTCGGTTGGATTTGCTTGGATCTTATTTATCCGAGCTTCTTTGCCATTGTGCTCCTTGCCTTGGCCAGCGGTAAGACGGCACAGATCTTTTTCTTAGGCGGTTTTGGCAGTGAAATTGTTGTAATGATTATTATTTTGACCACCTTCTGCGCATTCTTTAACAAGGTGGGCTTGGACAATGTTTCGCCCAATGGTTTATTCGACTGAATATTATTCAAGGGCGTCCATGGCTCTTTATTGCGGCCTTCTTGATGCTCATGTATGTGTTGGGGTTTATGATTAACATCTATGCGACCATCTTCTTGCTCTGGCCTGTCATGTACAAGATTTGCGATGAAGCGGGCTTTGAACGCGGCGGGAAATTTTCCAGTTACATGTGCTTTGCCGTCACCTTTATCAGTGGCCTCGGTATGGTGAGCAAGCCCTTTGAACCGTGGAGCTTGGTTGGCCTCAATGCCTTGACCCAATTTATGGGGGAAGGCTTTAGCATGAATTATGTGCGTTACACCATTTATATGTTGATTATTTCTGCGCTCATTATGGCTTGCTACCTCTTAATTGGGAAGTTCTTAAAAATTGATGTTTCTCCGCTTAAAAACCATCGTGCAAAGAAACAGCACATTCAGCTGACCCATGAACAAAAAATTGCCGTTGGCTTCTTTGTGGTCTTTCTTGTTGCCATGTACCTGCCAAGTCTTTTGCCGGAAGATTGGATGCTCTCCAAGATACTTAATATTCTAGGTGTCATGGGGATTGGTGCCCTTTTGTTGGTTGGCTTGGGCGTGGCGCGCTCTAAGGGCATGAAGCTGGCAGAGGTTGATCGGCTTGCCACCGACGGTGTGCCTTGGAAGGTTACCTTTCTCATGGTCGGCAATGCCGTCATCGGTAGTGCCCTTTCTTCCGAACAAGCAGGGATCATTGCTTGGATTAACTCCATTTTTGGACCGATGGTTCAGGGGCTTTCTCCGATTATATTCTACGTGGTGCTCATTCTCATTTATGGGATTACCACTCAGTTTGTTCACAATCTCGTATTGTTAACCATTTTTACACCGGTTGCCTTGAACTTTGGGATCATGGTTGGCGCCAATCCGGTGACCATCACCTTTATCGGCTTAGTCATCTTGTCTGCGGCCTTGGCCACTGCCGGTGCTAGCTCTCGTAGCGGGCTTGTCTTTGGGAACTCCGAATGGATTGCACCGAAGTGGGCCTATACCCTTGGGATTGGCAGTGTGGTGCTGGTGATGATTGCTTACCACTCATTGGGGTGCCTTTGGCAAATATCATGTTTCCAATGTAAAAATTATAAAAACAACAATGGATGTGTTGTGGATGCAACATCACCCAATACGCAAAGTTGGTAATATAAACTCAACGATAACAAAGACGTTCCTTCAGCGTCTATGGGGGAACGACTTAAACAATTAATAAGAATAGAATTTAAGGAGGATTATTCCATGACAACCGGAAGAAAAGTAATGGTTCTCGGCCTTGACGGGATGGAACCAAATACCGCTAAAAGATTATTAGACGAAGGCAGAATGCCTAATCTTCAAAAAATGATTGACCGTGGGGCAGCGCGCAAAGACTTGCATCTCTTAGGTGCAATGCCTACCATTACCCCAGCACAATGGACCACCCTCGCTACCGGTGCTTATCCTGGCACCCACGGCGTGACCGACTTCTGGAACCAAGCACCGGATGCCCTTGATACCATCATTTACGGCTTGGATTCCCGTCTCTGCCAAGCAGAACAACTTTGGAACGTAACCGCTGAATCTGGTCTCAAGACCTTGGTATGGCAATGGCCCGGTTCCTCTTGGCCACCATCCTCTGACAGCGAAAATTTGATGGTTGTAGATGGTACTCAACCTGCTTCCGTTAACTACTCCATCGCTAACATCGACATTGAAAAATATGCCATCGCTTCTAAGGACATCGAAGAATTGACCTTCATCGACCACATCGGTTCCAAGAACCTCGGCGATGCTGCAACCGACTGCGTCATCGACGAACTTGATCTTGAAGAAGACGATGAAGAAGCACAATATGACGAATTTGACGCTTCTAAGGTGACCGACAAGTCCAAGGCGGCATCTCTCTTGCTCAACCGTTACAAAATGAAACGTATCAAAAACGTAGACTTCCATCCGGAAACCGCAAAGGGTGGCTTGCTTTCAAAGGTTCCTTTTGACAAAATCGAAAGCCCAATCTCCGAACCTAAGAAATGGACGAAGGAGCTTCCTGAAGCGCTCTCGAATTCATCGTTTACACCGCTGGCGGTCAATTGCGTCGTCCATGTCTCATCTTGAAGAATGAACAAGGCATTTACGACACCGTTGAAGTATATCGTGCAAAGAAAGACGAAACCCCTCTTTGCGTATTGAAGGGCGATGAAATGGCTGTTGACGTTCTTGACGAATGCATCGACAAGGGCAAGAAGGTTATGGCTACCAGATATTACAAGCTCCTCGAACTCGCTGAAGACGGCTCTAAGTGCAGACTTTGGATGAGTACCGCGTTTAAGGTAGATTGCGATGACAGATGGTCCCCTAAATCCATCTACAAAGAAGTCATCGAAAACTGCGGCAACGTGCCTCCATTCACCCAAATGGGCGGTACTTCCCTCGAATTTGCCCAAAAGCTCTTGACCCCAACCTGGAGACTCAATGCATTGTGGCAATCTCGCGCCATCAACTACCTCATCAAAGAAAAAGATTTGGATGTTGTATTCAGCCATCACCACTTCATTGACCACTCCGCACACCAATTCTGGAACTTCGCATTGCAAAAGGAAGGCGCAGAACCTGAAGCTGAATGGCAAAAGCAAATCGGTATCACCTACGAAGTGGCTGACGAATACATCGGTAGCTATCTCCACCTTTTGGATGAAGGTTGGGACATCATCTTGACCTCTGACCACGGTGAACAAATCCATACCGAAGCACCTGCTCGCTTGGGTTCTGCCGGTGGTGTCAGTGCAGGCATCATGAAGGAACTCGGCTGGACCGTTATGAAGAAAGACGAAAACGGCAACGAAACCAGCGACATCGACTGGGAAAAGACCAAGGCTGTGGCTGTTCGTACTAGCTATATCTGGATTAACCTCAAGGGTCGCGATGAATTCGGTATCGTAGAACCTGAAGACAAGTATGCCGTAGAAGAACAAATCATCGATGACCTTTACAGATATAGAGATGCCAACGGCGACCGCATCATTGCTATGGCATTCCACAACAAGGATGCAAAGGTGCTCGGCCTTGACGGCCCATATACCGGCGACATTGTTTACATGAACCGTGAACACTTTGTTACCGAACATGGTCAAGGTCTCTCCACCTACGAAGGCTACTATGGCACCAGCGTTTCTCCAATTTTCGTTGCTGCCGGTGACGGCATCAAGCATGACGACGATGTGAAACGTACCATTCGTCAAGTTGACGTTGCGCCTACCGTGGCAACATTGCTCGGTACCCGCATGCCAAGAGATTGCGAAGGGGCACCTGTATATCAAATCCTCGAAGACTAATCTCCCCAAGAAAAGTCTTACACCATCCATATTGATAAAGGCAGAGCTCCTCTCTCTGCCTTTATTTATTGAGGAGTGACATTATGAACGAAGCACAAGAAATCCACCGTGACATCTATTCTGGCATGGTAGCCGAAGAATTGGCGAAAAACGGTTATTACGGTGAAGACCTTACCTTATACGGCTTTGCGGAATCGGCAAACGGTGGACGTGGCGTGCAACTCTTCATCGATGAAGAAGAATGTGCTGTCACCTATCTCAAGCGCCGTGCCGTCGGCGCATTGCTCTCACCCATCGAAACCATTCACCGTCGCTCGGACGGCGGCGATGATGCCTACAAAGCCCTCAAGGACGAATTTTGCGTACAGCTTGCAGACAGTGTGCTCGCCGGTCGCGGACCGAAGACGGATTTAACGCCCTTTTGGGATTATGTGAATGCTCTAAGCCCAGAGCAACGTAAAGAAAAATCCTTGGCCTTGGTTGGCGTATTGACCCTTCCGTTTGACTTCACAACCGTTGATCGTACTGCTCTCTGCACGCTCAAGCAGCCACAAAACGACGGCAACCGCTACTATTATGGCTTTTTTGTAAGAAAAGACAATCAGTGGCAAAGCGTCACCAGCGGTTCATTGCCTGCCTTACTAAAAAAATGGCGCGCCCAAGAACACCCGGTGACCCCGCTTTTGAAAATGACCATGGAAAGCCGCGCACCCATCTATGCCCTAAAGGACGATTTTGAGAGGAAACTTCGTACGACGATGGACGATGGCTACCTCAACATGATTCACACGCTCTATCAAAATACAAAAAATAGCTAACTTCCTCATCAATGTCTCACCGGCTATCTACGGTGGGGCATTTTTGTGTGCTTGTACGAAAACGGAATGGATTCTGCGCGAAAATCTGTTAAAACGGTCACATTCTCGTTACGGTGTGGACAGATTGGTTTGCTATGATAGGGCAACAGAAAAAACAGTGATTGATTTGATAGGAGAGGATCAACAGGGCTTTTTTAGAAACAAAGGACCTATGCAAATATTACGGCAGTGGGGCGATGGATGCGGCAACTGTGAAAAGATAACTTTTGTAAAACAGTGGGATTAGGGGGGCATGGTTGATGAGTGTACTGAATTCATTTTGAAATATTCATTTTCCGCGGTACCAAGCGATTTTTGACGTGAAGAAATATCGATATTGTCGCAAAATGGGTGCTGTGTTGAAAGGCGTTATGCTATAATAGGCGAGAAGAAAACTAAAGAAATGAAGAAATTGTTTTGAGGGGATGTATATGGTATCGATAAAGGAAAGATTGTGCTTGGATGGGGGCATTTTTCTAGGCACATTGTTTTGCATGGCCTATGCTTGGACAGGTAAGCTGTTGCATGAATGGATTGGCATGGTGGTGGTGGTGCTCTTTATAGCGCATTTATTTATCAATCGCCGCTGGTATGGCAAGGCTTTTGCGCGCAAAGGCGTGCCGATGAATGGCGCACGCAAAACGTTTAATTGCTTGCTGGTGTTTATGACCTTGGGCATGACGGTGAGCAGCGTGCTCTTGAGTGAATATGTTTTTGGCTTCCTTGGCTTGGGTGGTAATGAGGTGGGGCTAACGCCACATCTGATTTGCTCCTACTGGGGTTTTCTTGTTATGGCGATGCACATTGGTTTGCACTGGCAAATGCTCACTGCACAGTTAAATAAAACGGCCGTTGGGAAGGCCTTGTGTAGACAACCATGGCTGGGGCGTGTACTTTCAGTCGTTTCGGTGGTATTTGGCGCTGTAGCGCTCCGGCATCAACAATACGGCGCACATCTCTTTATGCGTATCGGTACCTCCGATTTATCTTATAGCAATTCGGTGCTATTGTTTACAATAGAAGAGCTCCTCATTGTGGGGCTGTTCATCGTTGTTATTCGTATCGTGCAGCAAAAAGTGCTGGCCCGCCATACAAAGGCTTCTTAAATCAGCAAAGCGTGTCTCTCAAATGAGGGGCACGCTTTTTTTATGCATTTAATCAAAAAAGTTTGAAGCAGTAGTCTGGACTACTTGCGTCATAGGGGACAATCGTGTACTTTATTTTTGCAAAATAATAATGCGTAGTAAAGTCCGTATTATAGATATGCGTGGTGCAGTGTACATGCACTTGATGGTGTATCACCGTGTACGCACAGTCGAGATCTTGAAGAAGGGATGTAATCGATGAAACGACAACTGTTGAGTGTGCTACTTTGTCTTGCCATGGTGGCGGAATGCTTGTCGACGGCTGCACTTGCAGCAGCGCCACAGAAGGCCATTGAATTGGATGTCACACAGCTTAAGAGTGGTCAGACGAGCAGCGTTTATTTCGGAAATTATCAACAAAGCGATGCCACAGGACAGACGAAGGAGCCGGTCAAGTGGCGGGTGCTTGCCAACAACGAAAATGCGAACGGCAGCTTGTTTTTGCTTGCCGACCAAAATTTGGACGTACAGCAATACCATACGGATCATACGAGCATCGCCTGGGAAAACAGCCCCTTGCGAGCGTGGCTGAACAGTACGTTTATGAATGCAGCTTTTTCTAACGGCGAACAGCAGGCGATTAAAGCAACCTATATTTATAATGCAACGCAATCAGATGGCGTGACGAATCCAAACCCTGAGTACAGCACTGCAGGCGGAAACAATACAACCGATCGTATCTTTCTGCCATCCATAGAAGAAATGAACAACAGTAGTTACTTTCCAAACGGTAATATCGGTCGCATATCGACTAACACTGCCTATGTTGTCAATCAAGGAGGAATGCATGGCAAGGTCGACAATGCCGATTATTGGTGGTTGCGGTCTCCCGGCCATAAGGTGAACAGTGTAGCCTATATACAAATGAATGGCGCAGTGAACACAAAGGGCGGCAGTGTCGATGCCGCGCACTTTGCCATTCGTCCGGCGTTTAATATCGACTGAAACACCGTTCTTTTTGCATCTGCGGCGGTAGGTGGCAAGGGCAAAGCCGGCATGGACGGCGAATTGACCGCCATTGATGCAGCAGCGGGCAGCAACGAATGGAAATTAACGCTTTTGGACAGCAATCGCCATTTTGACGTGGCGGAAACAGCTGCCATTGCTAATAAGCCGGGTGGAACGGTTACGCTCAGTTATACAGGAGCAAGCAGTGGCACCAACGAATACATTTCTGCCATTATTGCAAATGGTAGCGGTGCCCGTTATTACGACAGAATAGTGCGTGCGACCGATGAAGCAGGTACAGTGGCCATCAATATTCCCAAGGCCCTCGCCGATGGAGTGTATACCCTTCAGGTGTTTAGCGAGCAATATAACGGCGGAGAAAATGACAATACCAAGCGCACGGACTATGCCAGCGCATTTGCTTCGGTGGCACTCACCGTTACCGGCGATATCACAGAGCCAACGTTAAGCCATGTGAGTACCTCCCGTACTGACATTGCTAAGGCGTCAGTGCGCTTTAGCAGCGATGAAGCCGGTAGCTACTACTATGCTGTTGTTGAAAGTGGCGCCGACGAGCCAACCATAGATACCAGTGGGGTGGGGATTTCTTGTGATGCCGCAGAGCATGATATTTTACTGGAGAATCTTGCAGATGCCGGTGAAAAGGATATTTATATTGTCGCCAAGGATGCGGCGGGGAATGTGAGTAATAAACTGAAAATCACCATTCCGGCCTACCATATTTATACATTGCATGTCGCCGCGCCACCTTTTGAAACGGTGTATGACAGTGACCCGCAGCCGGACGCAAAGCCTATTACCATCCAAAGCGTTGGCAACACCGATGCCACCATTGAAACGGTAAGCGTTTCCGGCGATGCGTTTACCATCGGTGGCGGCGGCGATACCGTGGAAGCGGGAAAAGCCATCGACACGTGGACCATCCAACCAAAAGCCGGATTAAGCGCAGGCACGCATACCGCGACCATCACCGTCACCTATAACAACAGCTTGACGGCAACGGTGGAAATTTCCTTTACCTTGGAAGCGACCTACCGTTTGACGGTGGTGCTAGATGGTGGTGATGGCAAGGATGGCAGTGGGAGCTATGTCGCAGGTACGCAGGTTGCACTGGATGCCGGCAGTAGACCACATTATCGTTTTGCCGGTTGGACTACATCCGATGGTGGCACATTTACAGATGCTTCCGCATCGGCAACCACATTTACCATGCCGAGCAAGGACGTGACCGTGAAAGCCAACTGGACCTATTGTGGCAGTAGCGGTACGCACAGCTACACCATCAAGGCTACCGCCGGTGAAAACGGCATGATTTCGCCTTCCGATACAGTTAAGGTACGAAAGGGAAGCCATCAAACCTTTACCATCACGCCACATAACGGCTATACCGTTAGTGATGTGAAGGTTGACGGTCAAAGCATTGGTGCAGTGACGACCTACACCTTTGAAAATGTCAAAAAATCGCACACTATTGAAGCATTCTTTGAAAAGGCTGCCGACCATTCGCAAGGAGACCGCTTTGAGGATGTTGTCAGCGGCAGCTATTATGAGGAAGCCGTTAAGTGGGCAGTGCAAAACGTTATTACCTCAGGCACCGATGCCACCCACTTCTCACCCGATGCGGTTTGCACCCGTGCCCAGACTGTGGTTTTCTTGTGGCGCATTTCAGGGAGCCCGAAGGCCAATGGCGACACCATGCCGTTTAGCGATGTTCCGGCAGACAGCTACTACTATGACGCTGTGCTGTGGGGCGTGGAAAGCGGCCTTGTCAAAGGCACCGGCGCCACACAGTTTAGTCCGCAGATGCACTGTAGCCGAGCTCAGATTGTCACATTCCTGTGGCGTGTGATGGATGCGCTGCAAGCAGGCAGTCACAATCCGTTTACGGATGTGAAGGATGATGCCTACTACTATGATGCGGTGCTTTGGGCGGTGAAGGACGGTGTCACCAAGGGCACCACCGACACCACATTTAGTCCAAAGGCAGATTGCACAAGGGCGCAGGTTGTTGTGTTTCTCTGGCGCATTTTTGCATAGCAGGTTAATTAAGATAGATATACAAAAGGGAGGGGCAGCACCTTATCGTGTGCCCCTCCCTTTTGCATGGGCTACTGTCCGCTATGGCCATGCCTTTGCACTTTATTTGATGCAAGAAAAGCGGTAAAATAGAGGATAATAAGCAGCAGCTTGAAGGAGGAATATTCATGGCAAAGAAAAATCAGGCGCCGGTACAAACCAACAAAAGACCGGGCATTTGTCAATATTGTGGGAAGCCGGAGGCTTTTGACGGGCCGTTCTGCTCCAAGGAATGCAAGCAGGCATACGAAGAAGGCATGAAGCGCGATCAACCACGTGTGAAGCTTTACATGATGGGCATGATTGCCGGTGCGCTTATCCTTGCCTACGGTGGCTTTTCGAATGTGGACGAAGCGATGGGCGTGGGTGCCATTATTATTGGGATGACATTCCTGTTCATGCCGTTTTTGCCAACAAGCACCGTAAAAAGCATGGGCTATCGCCGTTCCCGTGGCTTGGGACGTATTGCCGGTGTGGCGATGCTAATCCTGGGGATTTGGGTAGGCTGGTTCTATTAAGAGCAATCTAAAGACCGATCAAGTGATAGCGTTAAGCCGTGACGCTCAGGCAATCGCATTTATTCGATGGTTCGGTTACCAATGAGATATCGTAAAAAAACAAACCCACATTCTCTTCATGGTGAAGGGAATGTGGGTTTTTGCTTAGTGATGTTTGATTTCAAACCATTTTTCCGCATAGGCAGAAAGGGAAGGAACCACATCCTTGAGGGTAATGGCCGTGGTATTGATGCAGAGCTCATAGCCACGGCGATCGCCCCATTTGTAAGGGCTCAGGATGCTGTGGGTTTTGCTGCGGTTTTTGTCAATTTGGTTGATTTTCTTTTCAAATTGCTTGTCGGTCAAGTTGGCATCATCGGTGTCACGACGACGGCAACGAGCGATGCGTGCCTCCATATCGGCATGGACAAAGATGCGCAACGGATTTTGATCACGCAGGATAATGTCGGCATTACGCCCGACAATGACGCAATTGCTCTTGGCAGCAAGGGTTTTGATAAGATTGGTTTGCTTGGTCAAAAGAGCGGTGGATTGATCCGCAAAGTAGTTTGGCATGATGGAGAAGGTCTGCCCGATGGTGATAGGGTAGAGGTTTGTCAAGCTGTTTTCCTCCAAGGTGCGTTCCAGGTAATCCTCGTTGAGGTCAGTTTGTTCGGCGAGCATGGAGAGAATTTCACGGTCGTAGTAGGCGTAGCCCAACGCCTCCGCCAGACGCTTGCCCAGCTCGCGGCCACCGCTGCCGAATTCTCTGCTAATGGTAATAATGTTCATGATGATTTCCTCCTTTGTGCAAAGGGCGCCGAATGACGTCTTTTAGGCAATGTTTTCAATGTAGCGCATAAGAATGGTTGCAAGTTGTGAACGACTGGCACCGGCCTTTGGTGCCAAGGTATGATTGTCCAATCCGCTCACAAGGCCCACATCCACGCCCCATTTCATGGCATCCAATGCCCAAGAGGAGATGGTGTCCTTGTCGGTGAAATGACTCAAATTATCATGGCCTGTAGGGGTATTACTGTAGCGGTGAAGCATGGTCACCAGCTCTTCACGGCTGACCGGCTGCAAAGGATTGAGCCCATCAGACACGCCGTTATCAATGGCCCATTGCTGTGCACCGCTGTACCATTGTTCGCCCTCCTCGAGGGTGGCGTTGGATTCACGGGCAAGCACTGCCCAAACCATCGCACGGGTAACAGCACTGTTCGGTGAGAAGGTGGTGTCGGTGGTGCCGACCATGAGATGGTTGTCGTACACGTATTTGACCGGCTTATAGTACCAAGCATTCGAATTGACATCGAGAAACGGTGGTGCATCGGCCGGGCGTTTACTAAAGGTCACCTTGAGATACAAGGTACAGTTGGTCATGGTGAAGGAATAGCGACCGTTCCCTAAGGCACGGGTTTGAATGATGTGGCCGTTTTCGTCGGCGACTTGCAGGGTATCCAATTCATAGCCCTTGTCCGGTGTAATGGTGATGGTGACGGTGCTCCCCTTGGTGGCACTTGTTGGCGAGAAAATCACGGAGCCGTTTTCCGGTTCCTCCGCCAACACCAATGGATGTGGTTGTAAGGCGTTTGGATCCTGTGGCGTAATCCCACTTGGATGCAGGTTGATGGTGTAATCGCCGATATCCTTATTGGGTGCTGTTGCCGTGACGGTAACGCTGGTGGTTTGATGTGGTGTCAGCTTAATCGGTGCACTCCATTGTGCCGATGGCGTTACCTTGCCGTTGATGGTGATGGTATCGCCGCTTTGTGCCATGACCTGCACCGTTTCGACATCTCTTGGCAAGGAGAAATTGCGCGCGCTGCCACCTGCGGTGCTAAAGTGCTGAATTTGCCCGTCATATTTTACGGCCAAATCGGTCAATTGGGCACGTGCGCGGGTATAGGTGCGGGTGACGGTATTGCCACGTTTACCGTTTTTTTCGGCATAAGCACTGATGCGCATTTTGTCGTAGGAATTGGTCAAATCATCCAACGCGATAGGGCCGGTATACGCTTGGTAAGGGCCACCATCGCTCCAATAGATGGTGGCATTGTCGGCACAATCCAAGGTAAGCGTGGTGTGGTCGGCAACAGGGCCTTCGATTTCAGAAAAACGCACAGTGCCAACGGCTTCACCGTCTGCCGGCAATGGGTTGGTAAAGCCCTTGATACAAACATTGGTGATGTAGTAGCCGGTGCCGGTGTGGCCGGCAATATCCTGCCAAGTGTCATCTTTTAGGATATAGCTTTCGCCACCTGTTCCCATATAGGCTGGTACGGTTTGATTATCCGGGGTTGGACACCATTCAATGGCCAAGGGTTGGTTGTAGGTTGGATTTTTGAAAGTCACCACGATGCTAAAGGCTTCGCCCTGTGTGAGCTTGACCGCCTCAGAAAGCTCAATGGTGTGGTAGCCGGCATAAGGCTCGCGGCCACGCTGCCCCTTGAGCACACACGTGCCGGATTCAGGCTCGCCCGGGGTGACGCCGGTATAAACGCTGATGGAATATTCGGCGTTGGCATCGGTGGTATAGAAGCTCACCGCCTCGAGCTGTTCGTTGCTTGCCGCGGTAAATATGTTGGCAGCGGTTGCAACGTTTTGATTGTGACGGTCGGTATTGGCAGAAAAGGACCAACCGTTGGTATCGTATTGGTAGTTGCGGGTATAGTTATCGGCACTTTCCAAAAGGTAAGCATTGCCCGAAACCAGACTCTTGTCCTCGTAGGAAATCCAGAAATAGCCGTCATCGCCCCAGTTGGTGCCCCAGCTGTTGCGTACCAGCCATGCGCCGTCGTGCTCAGGTTGGTTTCCACTGACAAAATTGCTCTTAGAAAAATGATCGTCCCAGCCCACAATCAAAACCGCATGGTCCGAGCTGCGCTCGGTGTCGTTATAGCAGGCGTAGGTTACAGGGTTGTAGGTATCAGTCCCATGGGAATAATAGTTCAAGCTCACAGGCCCCACGTCCATCAAAATGCGCTTGGTAATGGTGGTGGCAACGTCAGCATTTTGGAAAATATCGTAATAAACGCCGTTTGGCATATAGTAGGCGTCTTGCAAATGATAGTCGGCCATGTAGCGCATATCCTCAGAAAGAGGCGCAAGGCTTTTGATTACAAGTGGTGCCTTATCGGCAGTAATAGGGCCCTTCCAGGCTGCCATGGTTGCCACGGCACGCCCGTCATTGCCGCCGGAAAGATAGGCGCTTGTATTTGGCGCAAATTCTTTTTCTTCGTTGCCGGTGTAGCAAAACCATGCAGTGTGCACTGCCGAAAGGGCGAGCTGTGGAACTTGGGTTTTGATGCTCCCGCAAGCGGCAGAGTTGGCGGCGATGGCCCAGCAAATGCCGGAGCTGCCTTGATCGTAGACGGGGTCGACCTTGCCGGATTGACGCAAATCATATTGCGCCGGCAAGGCTTGGGCACCATGATTGGCGACACGTGGTGTGGCTGCTTGGATCGCAGCGTAGCTTTCCGCGAGATAAGAAAAATCCTGCGCGCTTGGTGCATAGCCGGTTTGTCCGTCGTTGACCCACTCTACATAGGCAGGGTTAATGCTTGCGGTGTCAATATTTTCTGCAAGCGGGCTTTTATCCTCAGCTGCATTGGCAGGCAGCGGCGCAAGGGGGCTCACTATCAAGAGTGCGGCCAAAAGCCCGCTCATGATAGATTTCATCCGTTTATTCATAAAGGAAAGTTCCTCCTCCGGTGTATCGTTATATAGACGCGCACAGCGTCTATTGCCTACTTATAATAATAGCGAACCTTTCTTGTGCATGCAATCCAATAATGTCGGTGTTTGTAAAAGATTGCCGCGCCAAAACGGCACAGTGCCACGCGTCAATGGCGTACGCTTTAAGCTGTGCGCTTATGAGCGCTCGGGCATAGCGCTCGATTCCATAAGAGCGCTGTGCTTGACAAGGTATAGGTAAAGGTTTACACTGTGAACAGTTAACAATGTGAACCAACAGTAAGGAGTCTGCGATGAATGATTTGAACGAAGCGCTCTTAGGCGCATGGATGGAAGTATCTTCTGTGATTAATAACGACCGTGTATCGGCGCTCATTCCTTACAACGTGGCCTCCATTTTGCGCTATTTGACCCATAACCAAAGCAAGGATGTGACCGCAAGCGTTCTCTGTACTGAGCTCCGCATGCAAAAATCACAAATGAACCGTACCCTTCAATATATGGAGGACCATGGCATGATTACCCGCGAACGTACCGACAGCGACAAGCGTCGCGTACACATTCGTTTGAACGAGAACCACCTCGAAAAATTCATGACTCAGCATGACGCAGTGATTCGCTATATCGGTGGGGTAACCGAAGCCTTGGGCGAGGAAAAAACCACCCAGCTCATTGCGTTGGTTAATGAAGTGATTGAGATTATCAAGGAAAAGGATCCCCAATTAAAATATATTAACGACACAACCCAGGAGGACAATAAATGAAACCTGTAGTTATTGGCACCCACACATTAGCCATCCCAATTATTCAAGGCGGCATGGGCGTTGGCATTAGCCGCGCAAGCCTTGCCGGTGCTGTAGCCAAGGAAGGGGCGATGGGCGTCATCAGCGCCGCTCAAATCGGCTATGATTGCGAAGGCTTTCGCCAAGCACCGGA
>OLNE01000592.1_pt1 | contig 32591 bp, 31 predicted proteins | sample 1672431 | NCBI WGS metagenome assembly OLNE01 (sample SAMEA3136685, study PRJEB25190) | human gut metagenome | reverse complement strand
CTTGCGCAACGTAGCCCTCATCCGTCCGCTTCGCGTCCACCTTCCCCCTCGGGGAAGGCTTTTTTTACCCCCGCAGGCGATGGTTCTTCCTCCGGTCCGGGCCAAGCTCGAAGAGGTTCTTGGCCCGCTCTGCGATGCGGCCGGCCAGGGATTCGTCGATCTGGATCAGGTCGTCCAGCACGCACTCGCTGGAGACGATGGTGGGCAGCTTGGCGGTGTAGCGGTAGTTGAGGATCTCAAAGGCCACGTTCACGTCTGCCGTGGTGGGGCGGGGGCTGCGGCTGTCGAAGCTGCGGCCGGTCTTGAACAGGTCGTCGATGTACAGCAGCTCCGCGTGCTTATAGGGGGCGATGGCGGCGTTGTACTCCTCCCCCTGGTTGGCCACGGCCTTGATGCGGCTCACGTCGTCCCGCCAGAGCATGTAGCGCACCTGCCTGCCCTGGTGCAGGGCCTGGCGGCAGATGGCGGTGCAGAGATGCGTCTTTCCGCTGCCGGACTGCCCGCCGAAGAAGAACCAGCCCTCCAGGCTCTGGGCGTAGGCCTGGGCGGCGGCCTTGAGCTTCTGCTGCCAAGGCTCCGTGGCCTGGAACTTGGCGAAGGTGTAGTCCTGGATGATGTGCTGAAGCCCGCTGCGGCGCATCTGCCGGATGCTCTGGCGGACCTTCTGGCACTGGCAGGGCCGCATCCAGGCGTTTGGGATCCCCCCCTCTTCGGTCACCACGCGGAGGTAGCCCTTGTTGCGGCAGATGGGACAGTCGTAGCCGTCCTCCTGGTCGAGATGCCCCTCGGCGTTGTTGTACCACTCGGTCTGCTGGTGAGCAAACGCCATTGCGTCGAAGGGTTCCTCCGGCTGCGAACCAGTGGGCATCTTCTTCGACAAAATCGTCCGTAAAGAAACCATCGTCTGTCATCCTCCTTCCCCTCAAAACACGAACCGACGTTGGGAGAGCGGGAGCTTCTCTGCTCTCGTCTGCTCTTCTCTCTTCTTCTCTGGTCTAGTCTTATCTACTCTAGTCTTATCTACTCTATACTGTGCCGACAATTTGTCGGCAGATTGTCGACAAAGAACATAAGCCTTGTTATTCGCCAAAGACAAGCAACTCATCTCTTCCTCATATATGGTCGCCTTATGTCTGCTTGGCTGGATCTGGTTCTGTTGATGCCAGTGGCAAAGGACACAGACCCCGCTATCAAACGGGATCACAAACCCCTGATCGATCAAAACCTGATAGAACCTCTTTTGGATCCCCATCATGCGCACGACCTGCAACGGCGTAGCGACAAAGCCGTCATCATCCGCAAACAGCTCCAGGTGTACATACAGCATCTGCGCCGCTACCGGCATCGCCAAAAACGATGGGCTGTGTAACACCGTCTTTGCAATCATTCTTCGTTCTGCCATAATTTTCCTCCCTTGTCTCTTCATTTCTTCCAGTATCCCTATCATAGCTTAAATTTCAACGTCTGTCAAGTATTTTTACTTTACAGCCAGAGAAAAGTTTCAGGCATAAAAAAATTGGGTCTGTCTCTTGACAAACCCAAAGCAAATTATATAAAGAGTTTTATAAAAGCGTGCTGACCGCTCGGCGGGCACCGAACGGTCAGTGTAAGATAATTACCTGATTGCAGAGCTAACTGCTAGTAATAAGGCGTACTGACCGCTTAGCGGCAACTGAACGGTCAGTATAATTTAAGTATCTGACTATGACGAGCTAACCACTAGTATCAGCGCTCTTTCTGTTTTCATGATAGCATCCTGTGCCTGCTTTGTCAAGCGGAGGACTTTTTATCTCTACATCTCATTGCAAAATTCGACAAAATCTGCTAGAATGAAAAGGCCCTGTCAAAAGGGCCGGAAAGATGCGTTGTTACGAAAAGTGGTTAGCTAGCCCCTCGCAAATCCAAGACGGAAGGGGGTGAAGCTGGAGTGGACAGATTTCTTTTGAAATTTCTGGTGTGCGTGGCGTTTTTAGCGCTGGCACTTTCCATAAAAGCATGCTGACCGCCTGGGGTCCAGCCAAACGGTCAGCATTATTGAATAATAATGTCATAAAGCCGAAGAGCTAACCGCTAGTAACAGCGCTCTTTCTGTTTTTATGATAGCATCCTGCGCCTGTTTTGTCAAGCCTGCACCCGCCGTCCGATCTCTCGCACGGCCATCTCGTAAAAATTCCGATAGTCTTTGCCCTCTGGTTCCGAAACGCCCAAGGTCACGCACTTGGCTTGGTAGGCTTCCAGAAGGGCTTTTTTCGTCAGGGCGGACTTGCGCTCCGGCTCGAAGAAGTAGAGCTCCCCGTGGTCGGCGCGTTCGCGTTTCTTGCGGCAGAGGAGCCACCAGAGGTCCATCTCCGATGTGTCGAAGCCGAAGCCCAGGGAGTAGACGTCGCCGAGGATGAAGTAGTCCAGCCAGCTCAGGGCCTCCATCTCTCCCCCGCCGACCCAGAGAGGATAGCGGCAGGCCGGGGCGCGGCGGGTGAGATACTCGTCGCAGCAGAAGAGCAGGTTGCCATAGTAATAATGGCCCAGGATGACCGTGTCCGGCAGGCGGGCCTCGCCGTGGATGTGGAAGAGGGGCAGGGTGCGCTCCCCCACGGGCAGATTATAATAGGTGTGGAGCATGAAGCCCTTTTCCGCCAGGGGGACGGCGGAGGTGTGGGTGCGGTAACGGGGGGCGTGGTCCACGAAGTCGGGCATCACGGCGCACTGGATCTCGTACGTAAAATTGGGCGTTAAGATGCAGTCGAAGGGCATGGCCAGGAGCCGCTGGAGCTGCTCGGACAGCCAGGGATGGACCTCGCAGTGGGTCAGCTCCCGCTGGAGGTCGTGGAGGGAGACATCGACGTGGTCCTTGCTCAGCAGGACCGCCTGCATGGGAAAGGGGATGCCTTTGACCTGGTCGGCGGTGAAGTCGGTCCGGTTGATCTTCTCCAGCAGGCCCGACCAGGAGGCCCCGCCAAAGACGCGGTTCATGCCGTTGCCCAAGAGCAGGATCTTTGGGCGGCGGTGAGGAGAGATGGTGAGGGGGGTGGGTCGCATAGGCATGGGGCACCTCTTCCTTGGGGGGATGGCCGCAGAGGTCTGCGGCCACTACAACAAAATCATACGCATACATTATGCCCTGGGAGGGGAAAGCTGTCAAGACGGGGTTCGTATATCCGCTGCATTGCGGAACAACTGCTATCCGCAGCGTGGGCGCAGGGGCGCACCTCTCCACCGCCTGACGGCGGTCCCCCTCCCCTTTCAGGGGAGGCATAGTTTTTCCGCAACGTATGTTATAACCCACAACAAAAATGGCTCCCCTGAAAGGGGAGCTGTCAGCGCAGCTGACTGAGGGGTTGTCCCCGAAGGGACCGACCACTTGTGCGTAAGCAGACTGAGGGCTTGTCCCCAAAGGTCCAACTATGATATGATAGGATCACTTCAAACAACAGGAGGACACCCGCCATGGGAAAAAGCCGGTCGAAAAAGCAACTGACCCCCGGCCAGCTGAGGAGCCGGGGCTGGACGAAGTCCCTGATGAACACGCTCTTGCCCAAGCCCCGCTACCGGCATTTCAACGGCCGGAGCATGCCCGTCTGGGAGCGGGAGGACGTGCAGGCCGCCGAGGCCACGGAGACCTTTCAGAAGCAGAACCTCGGCGCCAAGCCCCAGGGCGAGGCCGGCCGCGCCGCCCAGCAGGCCGCCCACACCGTCGCCAAGGCCCTGACCAAGCTCTGGAAGCAGGCGGAGAAGGACGACAGCCTGGCCTGGACGCTGGCGGGGCATTACCACCGGGCCGTGCTCGACCACCTGCCCGCCGCCGCCCGTGGGCGCATGCTGCGTGCCTCCCAGATCACGGGCTACCTGGGCAGCTTCCTGGGGCTGGAAAAGCGCTGTGACGGTTTGTCCCTGCCCGGCGAGCTGACCCACTTCGTCCAGGCCGCTGGCTGGATGGGCCCCAACGAAAACGCGCCCCTGGCGGGCCACGTCCGGGTGCGCTATGCCCGGGTCCTCCACGCCGCGGCCCAGCAGGCCATCGACCAGTTCACCCAGGCCCAGCCGGAGGCCGATCTGGCCGGCCTGCTGGCGCGGGAGGACTTCCCCACCCAGCAGCTGCTCTCCCGGCCCATCGGGACGATCTACTCCGTCTGGTACATCCCCCAGATCATCCAGAAGAGCCTGAACGTCCTCATCGCCCTGAACCCCAAGGACGAGTACCCGGAGGCCCGCGCCCTGTCCCGGCACTTCATCCTGCACCTGGGCGGGACGAACACGGGCAAGACCTACGCGGGCTTCCAGCGGCTCAAGCAGGCCCGGACGGGCGTCTACCTGGCCCCCCTGCGTCTGCTGGCCCTGGAGGCCCAGGAGGCATTGCTGGACGCAGGCGTGGATTGCAGCCTCACCACCGGCGAGGAGGAGGACCGCCGGGAGGAGGACACCCACGTCGCCGCCACAGCCGAAAAGCTGAATCTGAAAGCCCGCTATGACGTGGCCGTCATCGACGAGTGCCAGATGATCGCCGACCCCCACCGGGGCTATGCCTGGACGCGGGCCATTCTGGGCGTGCAGGCCCCGGAGGTCCATCTCTGCGCCGCCCCGGAGGCCGAGCATCTGCTCCGGCGCATCATCGACAGCTGCGGGGACAGCTACGAGATCGAGTACCACAAGCGCAAGACGCCCCTGCTCTGCATGAATCACTCCATGGACTATACCCACGTCCAGCCGGGGGACGCGCTCATCACCTTCTCCAAGGTGGGCGTGCTCAGCGTGGCGGAGGACCTGCGGCAGTCCGGGAAAGAACCGGCCATTATTTACGGCGCCCTGCCCTACTCCACCCGCCGGCGGCAGATGGAGGGCTTTTTGCAGGGGCGGATGCAGTACGTCGTCTCCACGGACGCCATCGGCATGGGGCTGAATCTGCCCATCCGCCGGGTCATTTTCATGGACACGGAGAAATTTGACGGGGTGGAGCGCCGGGAATTAAAGCCCGAAGAGATCCAGCAGATCGCCGGGCGGGCGGGGCGCTTTGGCATGTATGACAAGGGCTATGTGGGGGCCACCCAGGGCCTGTCCTTCATCCGGGCGGGGCTGAACACCGTCGTGCCGCCGCTGCAGCAGGCCGTCGTGGGCTTTTCCGACCTGGTGCTTATGGTAGACTTTGACCTCTTGGAGGTCCTGACCGAGTGGAACAAGATGCCGACCGTGGAGCCTTATGTCAAGCTGGACATCACCCGCTACATCACCCTCATCTCCAAGATCCGGGAGCAGGGCTTCACCCTGACCAAGGAGGAGGAGCTGCGGGCGGCGAACATCCCCTTTGACGAGACGGACGAGGCCCTGCGGGAGCTGTTTTTCCGCTTCCTGCGTCTCCAGCAGCAGAGAGAGCCCATCGAGCAGCCGGAGCTGGCGCGGGACACGGCCCATACCCTGCCGGAGCTGGAGCTGTACTGCCGGAAGCTGGACCTGTATTTTTCGTTCGCCAAGACCTTTGGCTGCCCGGTGGACGAGGACGCGCTGTATGACCAGCGGGAGGACGTGGCGGAGGAGATCAACGAGATCCTGCTGCACCGGCTGAAGAACAACATCCGCTTCTGTCCCCTGTGTGGGAAGGCCCTGCCCCTGCACCACCGTGGGCGGGTGTGCGACGCATGTTACCGAAGGATGCGGAAGTGAGGGGAGTTTCTCTTGACACCCCCCTTTCCATTTGATACACTGAGCAAAGAGAAATCATTTTTGTTTGCCGACATGGCAAGCAGAGAAAACGAGAGGAAGGTTTTTATGGATGATATGATGTACGGTCTGATGTTCGCCGGGGCGATTACGGCGGGGTCGGTGCTGGCTGTGGTGATCTTTTATGTGCTGGTGGCTGTGGCCCAGTGGCGCATCTTCACCAAGGCCGGGGAAGCTGGATGGAAGGGGATTATCCCGCTGTACAACCTGTATATTCAGTATAAGCTGACCTGGGACACCAAGATGTTCTGGTATTTGATCGCGGTGAACCTGGCCTCTTCCGTGCTATCGTTCATTGCGTCTGGGTTCTTGATCGCGATCGTGACGTTTATCCTGTCGCTGGCGGGCGTTGTGATTCTGATCATGGGCCTGCATAAGCTCTCCAAAGCCTTTGGGCATGGGGCTGGGTTTACGGTCGGTCTGGTGTTCCTGCAACCCATCTTCCTGCTCATCCTGGGCTTCGGCAGCTCCCAGTATATGGGAAACCTCAGCTGGCCCAACCAGGCACGGTTCTGAGCGAAAAAACAACGTCGTTATTTGGCAAAAAAGAAGCGCTCGCCTTGACAGGCGGGCGCTTCTGGGCTATACTAAGAACAGGAAAAGGGGGCTGGTGCTTTTTGCGGTTGGTCTCCCGTTTAGGTTTTTTGGTTAAGTAACCGCACGGGTCGCGTCCGGGCGGTTACTTCTTTTCATCTTCGTTTTTATCGTTACGATGATGAAACTGCTGGTAGAGATGCAGCAGGAATTCCAACGCTGAAAAACAAACGCTGAGGACCGCACAAACTTCTACGACAGACAGTGACATGGCTCTCACTCCTTCCTTTGGGTCGGGAGACAAGAGACTTATATGAAGAAGTTGTCTCCCGGAATGGGAAATTGCTGTGGGAGACCAACCGCCAAACACCAGCCTTTCCTGCTGGCTCGGCATAACTTGTGCTAAATATAGCATTTTTCGACAAGTTTTGCAAGAAGATTTGACAAAACAAAGCGCTCGCCTTGACAGGCGGGCGCTTCTCCTTTATGATTATAGTGTCAGAAAGTATCCGCCAAAGAGAGAAACAAAATCTCTACCCGAGAAAGGATGGTACTGATGCAATACGAGATCAAAGGCGGCGCATTCCCCGTGGTGATCTGCCAGCTCAACGACGGCGAACAAATGATCACCGAAAAAGGCTCCATGGTCTGGATGAGTCCCAACATGGAGATGAAGACCTCCGGCGGCGGCGTGGGGAAGATGTTCTCCAAGGCCTTCTCCGGCGAAAGCATATTCCAGAACATCTACACCGCCCGCGGCGGCAACGCCCTCATTGCCTTCGGCTCCAGCTTCCCAGGGCAGATCCTGGCGCTGGAGATCGGGCCAGGCAATGAGATCATCCTGCAAAAGGCAGCCTTCCTGGCCTCCGAGCCGGGCGTGCAGCTGTCCATGCACTTCAACAAGAAGCTGGGCGCCGGGTTCTTCGGCGGCGAGGGCTTCATCATGCAAAAGCTCTCCGGCCGCGGCATGGCCTTTGCCGAGGTCGACGGCGAGCTGGTGGAGTACACCCTTGGCCCCGGCCAGCAGATGATCGTGGACACCGGCAACGTGCTGGGCTTCGAGCGCACCGTGGCCATCGACATCCAGCAGGTCAAGGGCCTGAAGAACAAATTCTTCGGCGGCGAGGGCTTCTTCAACACCGTCCTCACCGGCCCCGGCAAGATCTGGCTCCAGACCATGCCCATCTCCGGCGTGGCCATGTCCATCTATCCCTTCCTGCCCACCAAGGGCAACGGCTGAGTGTTTCCGCTCTGAACTTTCCCACAAAACCCAAATGATCCCAGATCCCCCAAGCACAAAGGAGCGCAGAAGTCTATGCTAGGAGCTTGTCTCGATGCCGTGCGGGCCTCGGTCCCGCTGGTGCATAACATCACCAATTACGTCACCGTCAACGATGTGGCCAACGTCCTCTTGGCCTGCGGCGGCAGTCCCATCATGTCCGACGAGCCGGAGGACGTGGAGGACATCACGGCCCTCTGCGGCGGCCTGAACCTGAACATCGGCACCCTCAACCAGCGGAGCATCGAGGCGATGCACCGGGCGGGCAAACAGGCCGCCGCGCTGGGCCACCCCATCCTGCTGGACCCCGTAGGGGCCGGAGCCTCCGCCCTGCGGACGAACACGGCCGTCAGCCTCATGCAGGAGCTGCCCCTCACCGTCATCCGGGGCAACATCTCCGAGATCAAGACCCTGGCCCTGGGCAGCGGCACGACAAAGGGCGTGGACGCAGACGTGGCCGACGCCGTCACGGAAGAGACCCTGCCCCAGGCCATCCAGTTCGCAAAAGACTTTGCCCAGCGGTCCAAGGCGATCATTGCCATCACCGGAGCCATTGATCTGGTCAGCGACGGGACGCAGTGCTACGTCATCCGCAACGGCCGCCCCGAAATGGGCAGGATCACCGGAACGGGCTGCCAGCTCTCCGGGCTGATGACGGCCTTCCTGGTGGCCAACCCCGACCGCCCGCTGGAAGCCGCCGCCGCAGCCGTGGCGACGATGGGCCTGGCCGGGGAGCTCGGCTGGCTCCACATGGCCAAGGGGGAGGGCAACGCCTCCTACCGCACCCACATCATCGACGCCATCTACAACATGACCGGCGAGACGCTGGACAAGGGGGCAAGCTATGAACTGCGCTGAACAAGACTTACTGCTCTACGCCGTCACCGACCGGCACTGGCTGCACGGCCGGACCCTGCACGAGGTCGTGAAGGAGAGCCTGGACGGCGGCGTGACCTTCCTCCAGCTCCGGGAGAAGGACCTGGACGAGGCCCGTTTCCTGGACGAAGCCAAAGACATCAAAACCCTCTGCCATGCCTACGGTGTTCCGTTTCTCATCAACGACAACGTAGACATCGCCCTGGCCGTGGACGCCGATGGCGTCCACGTGGGCCAGAGCGACATGGAGGCCGGGGACGTCCGCGCCAAGCTTGGCCCGGATAAGATCATCGGCGTCTCCGCCCAGACCGTTGCCCAGGCCCTCCAGGCCGAGGCCCACGGGGCGGACTATCTCGGCGTCGGGGCCGTGTTCCCCACCGGCTCCAAGGCCGACGCCAAGGAAGTGGAGTGGGACGTCCTGCGGGAGATCTGCCAGGCCGTCTCCATCCCCGTGGTCGCCATCGGCGGCATTACCCAGGAAAACGTCACCGAGCTGGCCGGGACGGGCATCTGCGGCGTGGCGGTGATCAGCGCCATCTACGCCCAGGAAGACATCCCGGCAGCCGCAAAAAACCTGAAGAACACCGTGAAAGAGATGATCGCACCCCAATGAAACACGTGCATTATGGTTGGGTGGTCTGCATCACTTGCACGCTCCTGCTCTTCATCACCATGGGCACGGTGTCCAACGGTTTTTCCGTCTACCTGCCCTACATCATGGACGAGCGCGGCCTGACCCACGCCCAGACGTCCTCCCTCGTCACCCTGCGGTGCCTCACGGCGTTTCTGGCCATGCTGGTCATTGGCTGGTACTACAAGAAGGTATCGCTTCGTCTGGGCGTGAGCATCGCCGCCTGCTGCGCGGGCCTGTCCTACCTGCTCTACGCCAGCGCCCAGACCTATCCCCTCTTCTGCGTGGGCGCGGCGGTGTCGGGCCTGAGCTACGGGTTCGGCTCGATGATCCCCGTCTCGCTCCTGATGAACCGCTGGTTCGACCGGCACCGGGCCCTGGCCCTGAGCATCTGCGCCACGGGCAGCGGCATTGCGACCATCGTCCTGCCCCCGGTGACGACAGCCCTGGTGGAGCACCTGACCATGGGGACCGCCTTCCGCATCGAGGGCGCAGCGATCTTTCTCCTGGCTGCCCTCATCTTCGCCGTCCTGCGCAGCGACCCGGCGGAGAAGGGCCTGGCCCCCTGCGGGCATCAAGAAGCCCCGGCAGGGCAGGAAACGCCCGCGCGCAAAGCCCACGGCGACATCCCCCGCGCGGCCTTCGTGCTGCTGGCCTTCGCCAGCCTGTTCATGGGGGCCGTGGCCAACCCCGGCTTCGTGCATCTGTCCGTCCTGTTCAGCGGGGAGGGCTTCTCCGCCGGGGCCGTGGCCGCCATCATCAGCGGCACGGGCCTGATGCTCACCCTGGGCAAGCTCCTCTACGGCGAGACGACGGACCATGTGGGCGGCTGCCGGTCCACCCTGCTCTTCGGGGCGATCCTGGTGGCGGGGCATGTGCTGTGCTGTCTGGCCTTCCTGCAAAGCATCCCTCTGAGCGTCCTCACCGCCGTCTGTATGGGCGTGGGCTACCCCATCGCGACGATCGGCCCCTCCGTCTGGGCCAATGACCTGGCCTCCCCCCGGCAGTACCCGACTGTTTTGCGGCGGCTGCAAGTGATCTATGCCGGCGGCGCTCTCGTTTTTGCCACGGTCCCCGGCCTCTTGGCCGACCGCTTCGGCGATTATCTCCCGGCCTACATCCTGTTCTCTTGTCTGGTTCTGGTCTCCCTGCTTCTCATCGCCCTGTCTTACCGAGCAGGACGCAAAGTCCGAACAGAACACAAAGCCTGACAAAACCAAAGCAGAATAAAAAGACAAGAAGCGAAAAAGCGTTCCTCCCCGTTTCGATGGGAAAGAACGCTTTTGTTGTTTTATCCTAGAAAAAGCAAACGCCTCAGCGATTTTGCGCCCGCTCCTCCCGCGTCCTGGGCTTGTCGAAGTCCGGCAGCAGGAAGGTGCCCACCAGGAAGGTCAGGGAGTAGAAGGCGGTGAAAAGCATGGCCGTCTTCCAGGTGGTCACGTTGGCCAGGTGGACGATGACGGCGTAGACGATCATTTGCAGGATGTACGCCCCCGTCCAATACAGCGTCATGATGACGGCGACCTTCTGCGGGTTCGCCCCCGGCATCCGCGCCGGCAGGGTGAAGAGGGAGGGCGTGGAGATGAAGATCACAACGCCCATCAGGATGGCGCACGCCGTCGCCACCGCCCCCGACGGGGTCAGGATCATCACGAAGAACGCGATGGACTGGGCAAAGCCGGAGAAGCGGAAGAGGGTGATCTGGCGCTTGAGCTTCTTGGCCAGCACGATGCCGAGGATGGTCCCCGGGATGCCGGTGAGGGCGATCATCGTGGAGATAAACTGCGAGTTCACCGTAAAGTCCGGGTGCAGGGGGAAGAGATAGAGCATGACCGTGTACATGACCAGCCGCCCGGTCATCGTGAAGATGAACTCATAGAGGAACGGTTCTTTCAGGCCGTCCTTGTACCGGTAGAGCTTCCCGCCCGCGCTCTGGTCCGTCTGCTTGGGCGTGGCGGCGATGGGATAGCCCCGCCCGACGATGAGCCACAGGACCAGCAGGATCACGCTGAACAGGCCATAGAACAAAATCACGCTCCGCCAGGAGACCAGCCACGCCCGCACGGCAGAGATGCTGAAGAGCGCGATGAGATTGCCCGTGTTCGGCCCGGCGTTGTTGATGCCGATGAAGATGGGCTGCTGCTTCGGGGAGAAGCAGTAGACGACGTAGGGCGTCATGCAGATCATGAGCACCGCCCCGCCGAAGCCCAGCAAAAACCGGCTCAAAATAAAGAACGGGAAGGACGTGGACAGCGCCCCGATGATGACCGCGCAGGTGAGCAGGCAGGAGAAGGCGACGGTCTTCTTCGGCCCCAGCTTGACCAGGATCCAGGCCGCCACAAAGTTGCCCAAGATCTTGGCCGCGGAGATGGCGTTGTTCACGGAGGAAGGCACATGCCCCACCCCGAACTCCTGGATCATGTCGTTGGTCACCACAGAGCCGACCATCCAGGACGCGCTGAAAAACGCATAGGCCAGAAACAGGATGATCTCAATGGCAATGGCTCTACGGGGGCCGATGGTTTTTGGCGGCATGGTTGCAAACCTCCTCCCGTGTCCCGCAAAGCAGCTGCTCTGCGTGCAAGTTAAGTTGCAAAATTAAGGTGGACACTTGAAACATTTCTGTCATTCTACCCTAAATTTACCGATATGTCAAGCCAAAAAACCGAAGGTTTTCAGGAATTTTGACCAAAATATTGTGTATCCTTTAGCACCGGCAATAAAATTTCTAGTTCCCAGCGCCCAGTTTTTTGCTATCCTAAGAGGGAACGCTACGCAAGAAAAGTACCGCAGGAAGGGGGGCGTTTGCCATGGCGCCGCAGGCCGCTCAGACATTCGGATATATGCGCGTGTCCAGCACCGACCAGAACGAGGACCGCCAGCGCCGCGCCCTGGCCGACGCCGCCGTCCCCCAGGAGCATCTGTATTTAGACCGCCAATCCGGCAAGGACTTCCAGCGCCCCCAGTACCAGCGCCTGGTGAAGCGCCTGCGGGCCGGGGACCTGCTCTGCGTGCCCAGCATCGACCGCCTGGGCCGCAACTACGAGGACATCCAGAACCAGTGGCGGCTGCTCACCAAGGACATCGGCGTGGACATCTGCGTCCTGGACATGCCCCTCCTGGACACCCGCAACGGCAAGGACCTCATGGGGACCTTCATCGCCGATCTCGTCCTGCAAATTCTCTCCTTCGTGGCCCAAAGCGAACGGGAAAACATCCGCACCCGCCAGGCCCAGGGCATCGCCGCCGCCCGCGCCCGCGGCGTCCACCTGGGCCGTCCCCCGGCCCGCGTCCCCCAGGACTTCGACCGCATCGTCCAGGCCTGGCAGGACCAGTCCATCACCCTGGAGCAGGCCTTGCAGCAGGCCGGGGTGGGCAAATCCACCTTCTACCGCAGGCTCCGCGCCCTACGCGCCGGGGAGCAGGTGTGACCTTCTAGTTCTTCAACAGGTCCGCCAGGCTGTATTCTCCCGGTGGGATCTTTGCCACACGCCGGTATTCCCAGATCGCATCGACCAAGCTTTGCGCGTCCGTAAAATAATGGCGAACAAATGCATAGGCCTTCACGTTTGTCATGTGAAATTCTGTTTTGCAGAACTCGCTGGGCTTCTTTTGCGTTCGCTTAAATTTATCATACGCTTTTTCCTTGTGAATGATCAGCATTTCAATTTCCGGTGCTGTGATCACATTGATCACATCGACCTTATGTGCATACGCCTTGCTCAAGGTAAAGTTTTCTCTCCGCGAATCCAAAACACGAACCACAGAAATCGGGGCGGAAAACCCCTTGCGCAAATAGCGCTCTTCAAATTTCTTGGCACTGCGGCTGCGCAGCACACGTTCCTCCAATAAATCTTCCCGTGAAAAAATCAACAGGTCATGGTCCAGCAGAATGTCCATGATCGCTTCTTCTGCACTTCCCTCGCAGATACAAGCGATATACTTTGCAAGCTCCATCCCGCGCCCCCTTACTCTTCCGGGGCGACCAGGCTCTTTTTCAGGCGCATATAGGCCTCATAAGCCGGGGTCGTCCCCTCCAGAAAACCGCTTTGGTAGGCGTCACTTTTTTTGATGTCATTTCGATGGAGCAGATTGCTGAGGTTCTCTACGGTGATTCCATTTCGATTGCGAATGATGTGAATGGCGTCGTTCCGGTCATATTCGTCCAGCAGCTCAGGATAATGCGTCGTGAACAGCAAGACCCCGCCCTTTCGGTTGAGGCGGCTATCCATAAAAAATCGAAGGAGCGTCGTAACGATCTCTTTGTTGAAGTGGTTTTCGATCTCATCTACCAGAAGATAGCCCCCAGAGCGCAGGACATCCTTCACCATAGAAAAGGTGATGATCCCCTTGATCGTTCCCGAAGAAAGATACTGCTCCAGTTCCCGTGCATCGTGTAGCGTGATCTCCTCCTCTCCCTTGAATTTTAAGTGGATCAAATTGTTCCGGTTTCCCTCTTCAAAGCAGAGCGTTTCAATGGTGGGGTCCAGAAAAGCGATCACCTCTAAGGGGATCGTTTCCGAAACAGGAAGCACATTCACATTCGTATAGGACAGCAGACTGTACAGCGCCAACCGGTCTTTCGTCTGCTTATTGTGGGCAATGATAAAGCTCACATCGTCGGGCAAAAACATCTCGTTTTGGCTCCGGACAGACGACGGTGCGATCCCGGAAAAATCCGTCAGATATTTCTTGGACTTTACACTGCTCAGCGGTTTCTCCCACAGAGCTTCCCGGACAATGGCATACACACGCTCCCCTGTTTTTGCGGTTCGCGTCGTGATCTCGGTCTCCAAACAGCAGCTTTTTTGCGCTGCGTCATAAAAGTAGATCCGAAGCACAGCCTTGCTGGCACTGCCTAGGATCGACCTAGTCTCTACATGGTTGATCGGCTCGTTGTTCAGGATGCTCAGCGCCAGCTGGATCACTTTCAGCACCGAGGTCTTTCCTGAGGCATTGATCCCAATAAAGGCATTGGTCGTGTGCAGAAACACGTTTGGTTTTGCAGTCAATGGAAAAAGCGTCTCTCTGTCCTCTTCCCCTACCCTCTGCTGGGCATAGAACACAATGTCCAGCTCTTCCCGAAACAGCGGCAGCCCCTGGGCTACGATACGAAGCAGCTTCATTGTTTCCTCCTAACCACGAGTTTTTCGTGTTTATTTTCTACAAGAGCTAGTATACTAAACTTTCAAAAAATTATCAACGTATTTTCCGTTTTTATAGACTTTATAAAAGTTCCCTCTCTGCCAAACGGCGGAGAGGGAACTCTTGACATAATGGACGATTTTACAGGAAGAACGACTGGATCTGCGTGATGAGCACGATGACCATAATGATCGGGATCACAAACCGGAAGCAGAACTTAAAGTACCCCGCTCCCTTAAACTTATGCCCGCTCTGCTCGCACTCGTCCTTGACCAGGTTGGGGAACACCCAGCCCATGAGCAAGCTCATGAGCAGAGCGCCGAGGGGCATCATAATGCCCTCGGTGAGCATGTCGTAGAAGTCCAGCCAGCAGTCGTTCCACATGGCGAAGCCTGCGCTCTCTGTCGTCAGGCCCAGCAGCTCGTAGGGGGCCTTGACCACGGCGCCGCCGCTGCCCAGGGCGTCCAGGGCCACGGGGATGCCGATGAGGAACTGGAGGACGGCGAAGATAATGGCCGTCTTCTTGCGGTTGGGTTCCTTGCCCTTGTCCAGCTGCCGGTCCACCACGGCGGAGGTCAGCACCTCCATCAGGGCGATGGAGGAGGTGACGGCGGCGATAAAGACCAGGAAGTAGAACAGGAAGCCGATGATGTTGCCGGCCTGGCCGCCCATGCCGTCCAGGAAGACCTTCTGCATGGAGGCAAACAGCAGGCCGGGGCCTTGGGCGTAGTCCACGTGAAAGGCTGCGCAGGCGGGCAGAATCATCATACCGGCCAGGACGGCGAAGATGGTGTCGAACAGGGGCACGATGACGGCGTTCTTCTGCAGGCTCTTCTGCTTGTCCAGGTAGGAGCCGAAGGTGATGTTGATACCCATGGCCATGGACAGGGAGAAGAAGACCTGACCCGACGCCGTCTTCAGCACGTCAAAGAAGCTGCCGGGGCTGGAGAAGAGGCTCATGTCCGGCTTGAACATGAACTTATAGCCCTCCAACGCACCGGGCTGCATGGCCACGAAGATGATGATGCCGATGAGGATGATGCCCAGCGCCGGCATGACGGCCTTGCTGAACTTCTCGATGCCCCCCTGCACGCCGCCCATGACGATGGCCATGGTGCAGACCAGGAAGAGGGCAAAGAAGAGGATCATGCTCTGGCCGCTGTACAGCAGCCAGCCGAAGAAGCCGCTGCCCTGCCCGGCGAAGCCGTCCGCGCCGAAGATCTGGACCAGAAAGCCCAGGCAGTAGCGCAGGACCATGCCGCCCAGCACCGCGTAGAAGGACAGGATGAGGAAGGGCGAAATGACCGCCATCCAGCCAATGAAGGAATACTTTTTGCCCAGGGCCGCATACGCGCCGCCTGCGCCTTTGCCGGTCTTTCGGCCCAAAGCAAACTCGCCCAGCATCCCCACGACGCCCACCAGGGCGACCAGGATGAGGTAGAGGACGAGGAAGGCAAAGCCGCCGGTCTTGCCCATTTTATAGGGGAAGGCCCAGAGGTTGCCCAGGCCAATGGCCGAGCCGATGGCCGCCATGAGGAAGCCGAAGCTGCTCCCCCACTGACCACGTTTGGATGTCTCCATAGTGAATTTCTCTCTCCTTAAATCATGATGTGATGTTTTTATAGTTTACCTGATACTAGCAAAAATTTCAAGTTATGCAAGGCATTTTCTCGTCTTTTTGACGAAACTATTTTCTTTTGAGATTTTTCAGGCGCTTTGGGGAAGAAAAATGGCAAAGTAAACAAAAAAACATCCGTTTCCCTCTTTTCAAGTCCGGGAAAATCCGGTAGAATAGAGCAAAATGGGGGAGAATTTTTTCTTGCCCCCCATGCAACGAGAACTTTGGCAGAAAAGAGGAGAGCACCCATGCCCAACTACCGTCTCACCCTCTGCTACGACGGCACCCGCTGGAAGGGCTGGCAGAAGCAGGGAAACACCGACCACACCATCCAGGGAAAGCTGGAGACGCTGCTCTCCCGCCTGCTGGACCAGCCCATCGAGGTCGCCGCCTCCGGCCGCACCGACGCCGGGACCCACGCCAAGCGCCAGGTCGTCTCCTTCCGCGCCAAGACCGAGCTGTCCACCCAGGAGATCCTGGACGGCCTGCGCCGCTACCTCCCCGCCGACATCGGCGCTGTCTCCCTGGAGCAGGTCGAGCCGCGCTTCCACGCCCGCTTCTCCTGCACCGGCAAGACCTACACCTACCGCATCTGGAACAGCGACGAGCCGAACGTCTTCGAGCGCAACTACCTCTACCACCTCCACGAACCGCTGGACGTGCCCGCCATGCGCCGCGCCGCCGAGGACCTGTGCGGCACGCACGACTACAAGGCCTTCTGCTCCCTCAAGCGCACGAAAAAATCCACCGTCCGCCGGGTGGACTGCATCACCATCCAGGAGCTTGGCCCGGAGCTGCTCTTCACCTTCGAGGGCAACGGCTTCCTCTACCACATGGTCCGCATCCTGGTCGGGACCCTCTTAGAGGTCGGCCGCGGCAACCTCCAGCCGGAGGAGATGGGGGATATCCTCGTCTCCCAGGACCGCAAACGCGCCGGAGAGACCGTCCCCGCCTGCGGGCTGTGTCTGGTGGATGTGCGGTATGAGAAGTCGTAAAGTAGTACGTTGGTACACTACGGAGTGCTTGCGGTAGGTAGCCCTCATTCGTCTGCTTCGCAGCCACCTTCCCCCTCGGGGAAGGCTTTGCGCAAGTGGTCAATAAACGGGGCGTGGTACCAAGTTTACACGGCGTCCCGAGAGCCTTCCCCGAGGGGGAAGGTGGCCCGGCGAAAGCCGGGTCGGATGAGGGCCACCTGCCGCACCTGAGCCGCAGTGTACTAAGGTAGCCACCTAGGATTTAGAACCACGAATCCAATCCTCCGGCTCCGCCGGACACCATAAGGAGGTCCCGCCATGAAACGACGTCTCCCCCTGATCCTCATCCTGGCGATCCTAGCCGCCCTCGTCGTCGCCCTCTTCGTCCCCCGTCCCCTGCTCAAACCCGACAGCGACTACGAGGTCCTCATCGTCCGCTACAACCCCACCTACGACGCGCAACCGACCGACATCCCCACCTTTGACAGTGACGCCATCATCGCCTGCCTGCGGAACTATAAGGCGGAAAACGCCTTCACGACAACGCCCCCCTCCTCCTCCTACACAGACATCTTATTGGAGATCACCGTCCGCCAAAAAGTGGACCAGGGGGACGATTGGAAAACCTTCTGGTTGGGCAAAACAAACTACGTCTACTTCGGAAAGTTTATGTACCGCATCCCAGACGGCAACGCCCTCCAGAACGAACTGCTCCAGGTCCTAGACCTGCCCTCAACTGATTAAAACAAACCCCTCCGGGCCACCGCCCAGAGGGGTTCTTTGCTGTCTAAAATCAGATAAAATAGTTACGCATCATCCTTCATCAGCGTCTCCGCCGCCACGCACAGCAGGATGATGACCGCCCCGACCATGCCCAGCAGGGACAGGCGCTCGTCCAGCAAAATGCGGGAGAAGAGGGCCGTCAGCACCGGGCAGATGCACTGGAGCAGCGCCACCGTGCGGGAGGAGATGTGGCCCAGGGCCGCGTTTTGCAGCAGGTAGCCCGCCACGGTGCAGCCGATGGCCATGTACACGATGATGCCCCAGACCGTCGGCGTGGCCGCCCCCAGCTGCATCCCGCCGTCGAAGGCGAAGGCACAGACCAGCGCCAGGACGAAGGAGGTCAGCGCTTGCAGGGCCGTCAGCGTCACGGGGTCCACCCGGTCCAGGGCCTTCTCCCCAAAAATGAGGGACCCGGCCAGAAGCAGGGCGGAGATGAGCGTCAGGATCTCGCCCAGGCCGAAGGCAGACAGCCCGCCCTGCCCGCACAGCAGGTAGAGGCCCACGATCACCAGCAGCTGCACCGGCACATGCTTCTTGCCGAATTTCTTCCGATACACCGCCAGGGCCAGCAGGGGCGTCATAATGGTGGACAGGGAGCGCAGAAAGGCCACGGACGTCGCCGCCGTCAGCTCCAGGGCGATGTTGCTCAGCACATACGACCCGCCGATGCACAGGCTGGGCAGGAGCCAGTCCTTCAGTGAAGCGGCTTTGATACCCTGAACAATGCGCTTGTTAAAAATAAGTAAGAGGAACAGAAAGGCGATGCCATATCGCACCGTCAGCAGCGAAAAGACCGGCAGGACCTCATACGCCGCCTTGGAGATGGGGTCGCCGAAGCCATACAACACGCTTTGCAGAAAGATGAAAAAGAAGGGCAGCCAGCGCAGGGAGATCCCCTTTTTCAGCGGCAGCCGTGCCGGTGTGGGTGCCATGGACCATCGCCTCGTTTCGTCAGGTTTCATCCCGTTTGGGGACGTTTTGTCTCTTCTTTTATTATAGACACGCCCCGCTCCCCTGACAAGTTGGGAGACTGCATAAACCTACCAGTTTACTCGGCTCAGGTTCCCTTACAAGCTCTCCAAATATACTTTCACGGGAAAGGGCTGGACCTGCTCGTCCTTTCTCAAATACAGCGGGTGGTGGGGGTGGCCCTTCTTCGACCGCTTCCCCGCGCACAGCCACCGGGCGTGATATTCCTCCCCGATGGCGATCATGTCCCGCAGGCAATCCTTCAAATAGGGCCGCTGCTCAATGATGGTCCCCCAAGCCGCCCAGACCGCCGGGGTGTACCCCTCCCCCACCTGAGAAAGCACCCAGCGAAAGGCCGCCATGTTCTCCCGGTGCAGGGCTTCGTTGCAGATTTCATCCATGTCCTGGGGCCGGGTGGCCCGCTGGGCGTAGACATTGAACATCAAAAAGCTGTCAAACCCATTCCCCTTGGCGATGCGCTCCACGGACTTCAAGGTGTTGTCCAAGGCCCCCGGCGCAGCGGTCGAGGGGTTGATGCCAATACAAATGAGCGGATTGGCCCCCTTCGTGCCCAGCAGATACCGGTACTCGGCGTAGTGGTCGGGGATGTAGAGCCAGGTGTCGCGGTCAAAGTCGTCGTTCGTGAGGACTTGCGCCTGCGCAAAAGAGAGGATGTCCAGGGCCTGGCTGGGGCAGGTGGGAATGTGCATAAAAATCTTCCTTTGTTTTTGGTTTTGTTTTTTTGACGGGTCTCTTGCATTTCTCGAAAATATCTTCTATGATACTAACACGACTGAAGGGGGTTTGTCGAGTGCAGGAATGGTGTTGCGTTGATACACTACGGACTGCTTACGTGACGTGGCCCTCATCCGACCCGGCTAGCGCCGGGCCACCTTCCCCCTCGGGGAAGGCTCTCGGGACGTCGTGCAAACTTGGTACCACGCTCCGTTTATTCACCACTTGCGCAAAGCCTTCCCCGAGGGGGAAGGTGGCTGCGAAGCAGACGAATGAGGGCTACCTACCGCAAGCACTCCGCAGTGTACTAACGTAGACCGGCCCCCCGCGCACCCACGCATCCAATCCCTCCGGCTCCGCCGGACACCATAGAAAGGAGGCCCACCCATGCCCCGCACGAAAAACCTTGACCTCACCCAAGGTATCATCTGGAAACAACTGCTGCTGTTCCTGCTCCCCATCGCCGCAGGCACGCTCTTTCAGCAGTTTTACAGCACCGTCGATGCCATCGTGGTGGGCCGCTTTCTCGGCTCCGACGCCCTGGCCGCTGTGGGCGGCTCGGCGGCGGTGATCGTCCAGCTGGTGGTGGGCATCTTCACGGGCCTTTCCTCCGGGGCCACCGTCGTCATCTCCCACGGATACGGGGCCGACGACCAGGAAAAACTAACGCGGGCGGTCCATACGTCGATCGCGTTCAGTCTCCTCGGCGGGATCTTCATCACCGTCGTGGGCATCCTGCTCACCCCGCAGTCCCTGGTCTGGCTGAAAAACCCCCAGGAGATCATGGCCGACGCCACGCTCTACCTCCGCTGGTACTTCGTCGGCACCATCCCCATGCTCCTGTTTAACATGGGCTCCGGCATTTTGCGGGCCGTGGGCGACTCCAAGCGGCCCCTCTACTATCTCATGCTCTGCTGCCTGCTGAACATCGTGCTGGACCTGGTCTTTGTGGCGGGCCTTCACTTCGGCGTGGAGGGCGCGGCCATCGCCACCTCCCTCTCCAACCTGGTCAGCGCCCTGCTCATCCTGACCCAGCTGGCCAAGGCCAAGGAGGGCTACCGCTTCCACCCCAAGCAGACGAAAATTCATCGCCCGACCCTGACCCACATCCTGGGCATCGGCGTCCCCGCCGCCGTGGAAAGCTCCATGTACGCCTTCTCCAACCTGTTAATTCAGGTCCCCATCAACAACCTGGGCACGGACGCCGTGGCCGCCTGGTCGGCCACCAGCAAGGTGGACGGCATCTACTGGTCCCTCATCGTCTCGTTCGGCGTGGCGATCATGGCCTTCGTGGGCCAGAACTACGGGGCCGGGAAATACGACCGCATGAAGGCGAGCGTCAAGGTCTGCATGCAGATCGCCATGGGCACGACCATCGTCCTGTCCGTCCTGCTCATAATCTTTGCCAAATATTGCTTCCTGCTCTTCACCGATAACCCCCAGGTGATCCAATACGCCACCCAAGTCGTCTATTACTTCGCCCCCTTCTACTTCATCTGGACCGTCATCGAGGTCCTGGCCAACGCCCTGCGGGGCGCGGGGGATGCGCTGGCGCCCATGGTCATCAGCGTCGGCGGCGTGTGCGGCCTGCGGATCTTATGGGTCTTCCTGGTGGTCCCCCACTGGCCCACTCTGCTGGGCATCTCCATCTGCTACCCCCTCTCCTGGGTGCTGACGGCCCTCCTGCTCATCCTCCGCTACCGCCGGGCGAAGTGGCACGAGAAGGCCAAAGGCACCGTGCTTCAAAAGGAGGCGTGACTCATGCTGACCAAGCCCACCCCCCGCTTTGTCACCATCCAGAGCAGCTATTGGGCCTGCTACTGCTGCATCATCAGCTTCTCCAGCGTCTACCTGCTGGACCGGGGCTTTTCCAACGCCCAGGTCGGCCTGGTCATCAGCCTCGGCGGCCTGCTCTCGGCCCTGCTCCAGCCCCGCGTTTCGCAGGCGGCGGACCGGCTGCGGAAGCTGAGCCTCCGCCTTTTCTGCGCCGGGGTCGCGGGCATCGCCCTGGTCGCCAGCGCGGGCCTGCTCTGCCTGCCGGGCAAGCTCCCGCAGCTCGTGCTGTACGGCAGCCTCGTGGTGCTGGTCCAGCTGCTCATGCCCCTCTGCTCTGCCCTGGGCATGGCCTGCCTGAATCTGGGCTACCGGCTCAACTTCGGCCTCGCCCGCGGGGCGGGGTCCATGGCTTTCGGCATCTTTTCCGCTGCGTGCGGGCGCTTGGTGCTGTGGCTGGGGGCCTGGTCCGTGGCGGCGGCGATGCTGGCCATGCAGGCCGTTCTGTTTGCGGCGATCCTGTCCTTCCGTTTTCAGTCCCCGGCCCCCGGCTTCCCGCCCCCGGAACCGAAGCCAGAGGCCGCCCCCGAGCAAGCTTCCCAGCAAGCTCCCCAGCAAAACAGCCAGGCGTTCCTGCGGGCCTACCCCCACATGGGCTTCGTCCTGCTGGCCTCCTGCCTGGTCTTCATCAGCCACAACCTGCTCAATACGTTTGCGTTTCAGATCGTCCAGCATCTCGGCGGCGACAGCGGCTCCATGGGCACCGTCCTCTTCCTGCAATCCATCCTGGAGCTGCCGGTGATGTTCGGCTTCTCCTGGCTGCTGACCAAGGCGGGGAGCCGGGTCTGGACGCGCCTGTCCGGCGTGGGCTTTTTCCTGCACGCCTTCGGCTCGTGGCTGGCCCCCACCATCGGGGTGCTGTGCGCCGTGCAGATCTTTGAGATGAACGGCTACGCCCTCTTTGCCATTGCCTCCATCTACTACATCAACGAGACCGTCGCCGAGGACCGGCGGGTGGAGGGGCAGTCCTGGTTCACCATGGCCACGACGCTGGGCAGCGTCCTCGCCGGCCTGTTCGGCGGGAACCTGCTGGACCTGGCCGGCGTCCCCGCCCTGCTGGGCATGGCCACCCTGACGGGCGGCGCGGGCATGGTCCTCTTCTGGTTCTTCCTGCGCCCGCCCAAGCAAGCGAAAGGAGGCAATGCCTGATGTCCGGTTTCCCCATCCTCTGCGTGACCGACCGCACCCTCTGCGCCCCGCGCTTTCTGGCCCAGGTGGAGGCCATTGCCGCTGCCCGCCCGGCGGGGCTGATCCTGCGGGAAAAAAATTTGCCCGAAGCCGACTATCAAGCCCTGGCTTCGGACGTACTGCGCATTTGTAACCGATATGAGGTCCCCTGCATCCTGCACACGTTTGTGGGGGCAGCGAAGGCTTTGGGTGTCAAGTACATCCACTTGCCCCTGCCTGTCCTGCGGGCACAAAGCAAAGAGACTCTGTCCGGCTTTGCACAAATCGGCGTCTCCTGCCACTCCGTTGCGGAGGCGTTCGAGTCCCAGGCCCTGGGCGCGACTTATCTCACCGCCGGACACATCTTCCTCACCACCTGCAAGCCCGGCCTGCCCGGCCGGGGCCTAGACTTTTTACGGGAAGTCACCCAGGCCGTGTCTCTCCCCGTCTACGCCATCGGCGGCATCACCGCCGACCGGGTGCCCGAACTGCAAGCGGCCGGGGCCGCAGGTGCCTGCCTCCGCAGCAGCCTGATGCTGGCCCCCGACCCCGCCGCCGAACTCCATCCTTACCAGGAGGTTTGATTCCCATGAGATTAAAAACCGCCCTCTCCATCGCCGGCAGTGATTCCAGCGGCGGGGCCGGCATCCAGGCCGACCTGAAAACCATGACCTGCAACGGCGTGTTCGCCATGAGCGCCATCACCGCCTTAACGGCCCAGAACACCACCGGCGTCACCGGCATCTATGAGGTCAGCCCGGACTTTCTGGGCCAGCAGATCGACGCCGTGTTCACCGACATCTACCCCGATGCGGTGAAGATCGGCATGGTCTCTTCCGCCCCCCTCATCCACGTCATCGCCCAGCGCTTGGCTGATTACGACGCCCCCAACATCGTGGTCGATCCCGTCATGGTCGCCACCAGCGGGGCCAAGCTCCTGGCCGACGACGCCATCGAGACCCTCTGCACCGAGCTGCTCCCTCTGGCCGCCGTCGCCACCCCCAACCTGGCCGAGGCGGAGATTCTCTCCGGCCAGACCATCGAGAGCGAGGCCGACATGCGCTCCGCCGCCGAGACCATCGGCCGGCGCTACCACTGCGCCGTCCTCTGCAAGGGTGGGCATAAAGTCGGCGGGGCCGACGACCTGCTCTGGACCCCCCAGGGCATCCGCTGGTACCGCGGCGAGCGCATCGACAACCCCAACACCCACGGGACGGGCTGTACCCTCTCCAGTGCCATCGCCGCGAATCTGGCGAAGGGGCTGGCCTTAGAAGAGGCCATCGGGCAGGCGAAAGAATATTTGACCGGGGCGCTGAAAGCCATGCTGGACTTGGGGCATGGGTCAGGGCCGCTGAACCATGGGTATCAACTTCAAAACCTCACCCGCATCTGATGCCAAGCCACCCCGCCGTGGTTCGAGTCCGACATCCCCTCGTCTGCAAACCCGAACTTGGCGTAGTAAGGCACCAGCCGGTCCTTGCACGTCAGCACCAGCCCAAGCTTCCCCCTGGCCCTGCTCGCGGCAATGGCCGTCTGCAAGAGCTGCCCGGCATACCCCTTCTTCTGGTGCTCCGGGTGCGTTGCCACACCAAAGATCATCTGCCACTCTCCCGCTCGGTCGTGGAGGGTGGCGTTTTCGTACATCTCGTCGTGCAGGTCCGGCGTGTCGGTACACATGCCGTTGACCATGGCAACGGGCCGGTCTGCCTCGTCCGTCATCACCCAAAAGCTCTCCGGGTAGGTCTCCAGTCTGGCGCGGAAGGAGGCCTCCGGCGCGGCTTCGGCGGCGGGGAAGCAGGCCGCTTCCAGGGCGGTGACGGCAGCGAGGTCCTGGAGGGTCGCAGTTCTGATTTTCATAAAAATTCTCCCTTCGGATGGGCGTTTTTTCTCAGTATAACACAGTCTCCCGCTAGGGGAAAGGGATTGTTTCACCGGGGGTTTTGTGATAGAATAAGCGACGTTAAAAACCGAACCCCGAAACCCATTCCAACAGAAAGAGGGAATCGCCCCATGAAAGACACCTACGAAAGCCCCTTGGCCTCCCGCTATGCCAGCCGGGAGATGCTGTATATCTTCTCCCCGGACAAGAAGTTCACCACCTGGCGGCGGCTCTGGATCGCCCTGGCTCGCGCCGAGATGGAGCTGGGTCTGCCCATCACCCAGGGCCAGATCGACGAGATGGAGCGGGAAAAGGACCACATCAACTATGACCTGGCCCAGCAGAAGGAAAAGGAACTGCGCCACGACGTGATGGCCCACATCCACGCCTACGGTGCCCTCTGCCCCAGCGCCATGCCCATCATCCATTTGGGGGCCACCAGCTGCTACGTGGGCGACAACACCGACATCATCCTCATGCGGGAGGGCATGGCGCTCCTGCGGGATAAGCTCGTGCGCATCCTGGCTGCCCTGGGCAAGTTCGCCGACCAATACAAGGCCCTGCCCACCCTGGGCTACACCCACTACCAGGCCGCCCAGATGGTCACCGTCGGCAAGCGGGCCACCCTCTGGATGAACGAGCTGCTCATGGACCTGGAGGAATTGGAGTACCGCATGGACCACCTGAAGATGCTCGGCTGCAAGGGCACCACCGGCACCCAGGCCAGCTTCCTGGAGCTGTTCGGCGGCGACGAGAGCAAGGTCCGCCAGCTGGACCAGAAGATCGCCGCCGAGATGGGCTTCGACCAGGTCCAGCCCGTCTCCGGCCAGACCTACACCCGAAAAGTGGATGCTGCGATCTTAGCCACCCTCTCCGGCATCGCCCAGTCCGCCCACAAGTTCGCAACTGATTTGCGCCTGCTGTGCCACATGAAGGAGATCGAAGAGCCGTTTGAGAAGCATCAGGTCGGCTCCTCCGCCATGCCCTACAAGCGCAACCCCATGCGCAGCGAGCGCATCTGCGCCCTGGCCCGGTACGTCATTGCCGACGCCATGAACCCCGCCATGACCTCCTCCCTGCAATGGTTCGAGCGCACCCTGGACGACTCCGCCAACAAGCGCATCGCCGTCTCCGAGGCCTTCCTGGCCGTGGACGCCATTCTGAACCTCTACGAGAACGTGGCCTCCAACTTGGTCGTCCACGAGAAGGTCATCGAAAAGCACATCATGGAGGAGCTGCCCTTCATGGCCACGGAAAACATCCTCATGGATGCCGTCAAGCGCGGCGGGGACCGCCAGGCCCTGCATGAGCGCATCCGCACCCACTCCCTGGCCGCCGGCAGCCGCGTGAAGGACGAGGGCAAGGACAACGACCTCTTAGAGCGCATCGCCGCCGACCCCGCCTTCGGTCTGTCCAAGGAGGAGGTCCTGCGCCACCTGAACCCGGCGGATTACATCGGCTGCTGCCCCCATCAGGTGGAGCGCTTCCTGGCCGAGTATGTCCAGCCCGTCCTGGACCGGTACCCCCACGCCCTGGAGGGTGCCGGAGCGGAGATCAAAGTGTAACGCAGCCGGACAAGCGCCCGCAGGCTCCGCCAAAAATCAACAAACCAACATCGAACGCCCTTCCCCGCCGCAGGCCCGGCGGGGGAGGGTGTTCCCTCTGTCCCCCGCTCCGGGCGAACAGAGGCCATAGAAAAGAGTGTGACTGAACATGACCGGATTGGTCGTCTTAGAAAAAATGGGGATGCTCGTGCTCCTCATGGCGGTGGGCTTCGCCGCCGCCAAAGCAAATTGGGTGGGCGATGGCTTCAACCAGGCCACCAGCCGCCTGGTCGCCAACGTCTTCCTGCCCGCCTCCATCCTCAGCTCCGTCATCGGCGTGGCCCCCCTCTTCTCCGGCAAGGAGCTGGCTGTGGTCATCGCCGGGACCTTCGTCCTCTTCGGCCTGTGCGCCGTGGGCGGGCTGGTGGTCTCCAAGGTCGTACCCATGCCGAAGCAGGATCAGCTGGTGGCGTGGCTGTCCATCTTCTTCATGAACAACGTCTTCGTGGGCTTCCCCGTGGTCCAGGCCATTTTTGGCGAGGAGGCCCTCTTCTGCGCCTCCCTGACCAACATCCCCTTCAACATCCTGCTCTTCTCCATCGGCGTCAGCCGCCTGCGGGCGGGGCAGGGCCAGGGCCGCGTGACCATCCGGGAGGTCTTCTCCCCCGGCCTCATCGCCACGCTCGTGGCCGTGGTGGTCTTTCTGTTCCAGATCCCCGTGCCCTCCCTGCTGGGGGATACCATCAAGTCCCTGGCCAACGGCACGGTGCCCCTCTCGATGATCATCATCGGCGTGTCCCTGAGCCATGTGCCCATTCTCGATGCCTTTAAGGACTGGAAAGCCTATCTCGTCAGCCTGGGCCGCCTGGTCCTCTGCCCCATCCTGACCTACTTCGTCCTGGGCCTGTTCCTGGAGGGGACGACCCTGGGCGTGATGGTCGCCATCGCCGCCTGCCCCAGCGCCGCCATGATCACGATCTTAAGCCTGCGCTACGGCATCGACGATACCTTTGCCTCCCGCGTGAACTTCCTCAGCACCATCCTCTGCGCCGTCACCCTGCCCATCATGACCTACTTCCTGCTGTAAACGCAGCCGGGAAAACAACAAGAACGGAGGACCTCCCATGCTTCTCTCTGCGGAACACATCAGCTTGAATTTCGGCCTGAAACAGCTTTTGGACGACGTGACCCTCTACCTCAACGAGGGGGACAAGATCGGCATCATCGGCATCAACGGCACCGGCAAGAGCAGCTTTCTCCGCGTCCTGGCGGGCCAGCAGGTGCCGGACAGCGGCACCGTCAGCCGGGACCCCAACGTGCAGGTCTGCTTCCTGTCCCAGAACCCCAAGATGGACCCGGAGGCCACGGTCCTGGAGCAGGTCTTTTCCGACTTCTCCCCGGACACCCGCGCCCTCATGGAATACGAGGCCAAGGCCATGCTCACCCGCCTGGGCATCACGGACTTTGCCCAGCCCGTGGGCACCCTCTCCGGCGGCCAGCGCAAGCGCGTGGCCCTCGCCGCCGTCCTGCTCCATCCGGCGGATGTTCTCATCCTGGACGAGCCGACGAACCACCTGGACAGCGACATGGTGATCTGGCTGGAGGACCGCCTGCGGAAATTCAACGGCGGCCTCATCATGGTCACCCACGACCGCTACTTCTTAGAGCGCGTGGCCAACCGCATCACGGAGCTGTCCCACTGCCACATCCGCCATTACGAGGCCAACTACTCCAAGTACCTGGAACTCAAGACCCAGCAGGAGGAGATGGAGCAGGCCGCCCAGCGCAAGCGCCAGTCCATCCTCCGCGTGGAGTACCAGTGGATCATGCGCGGTGCCCAGGCCCGCCGCACCAAAAACAAGGACAGAATTGCCCGCTACGAGGAGCTGAAGGCCCAGACCGGCCCGGAGACCGACGGCACCCTCCAGATGGCGACCCTCTCCAGCCGCCTGGGGCGCAAGACGGTCGAGCTGCACGACGTGAGCAAGGCCTTCGGGGACCACACCGTCCTCAGCCACTTCACCTACGGGGTCGCCAGAGATGACCGCGTGGGCATCGTCGGCCGCAACGGCGCGGGCAAGTCCACCCTCCTGAACCTCATCGCCGGCAAGCTCTTCCCCGACAGCGGCACCATCGACTGGGGCGAAACGGTCCGCATCGGCTACTTCTCCCAGGAGGGCCGGGAGCTGGACCTGGACCAGCGCGTCTTTGACTTCATCCACGAGATCGCCAGCGAGGTCAAGACCAAGGAGGGCAGCTTCTCCGCCAGCCAGATGATGGAGCGCTTCCTCTTCCCCACCCAGCTCCAGGGCCAGCCCATCGGCAAGCTCTCCGGCGGGGAGCGGCGCAGACTCTACCTCCTCTCCGTCCTCATGGAGGCCCCCAACATCCTCCTGCTGGACGAGCCGACCAACGATCTGGACATCACCACCCTGGCGATCTTGGAGGAATACTTAGAGACGTTCCCCGGTGCCGTCCTGGCCGTCTCCCACGACCGCTACTTCCTGGACAAGACCGCCCAGCAGATCTTTGAGGTGGGCGAGGGCGGCGTCATCACCCGCTACACCGGCAACTACTCCGACTACCTGGAAAAGCGCAAGGCCAACGAGGCCCCGGCAGAGAAGGCCGCCAAAAAAGCCCCCTCCGGCAAGCCCGTGCGCCAGAAGAAGCTGAAGTTTTCCTACAAAGAGCAAAAGGAGTTCGACACCATCGAGGACGACATCGCCGACCTGGAGCAGAAGATCGCCGACCTGGACACCCAAATGGCCGCCTGCGGCAGCGATTACGTGAAGCTGCAAGACCTGACAAAGGAGCAGGACGCAGCCAAAGCCGCGCTGGACGAAAAGATGGAGCGCTGGATGTATCTGACCGACCTGGCGGAGAAGATCGCCGCGCAGGAGAAATAAATATTGGATAGAGAAAGAGAGCACCCCAGCTTGGGATGCTCTCTTTCTCATGGAGTTTTGCTTTGCAAAATGATTTGATTCGTAGTACCGCAGGGTAGGGTGTCGCCTTAGTACACTACGGACTGCTTGCGCAACGTGGCCCTCATTCGACCCGGCTCGAGCCGGGCCACCTTCCCCCCAGGGGAAGGCTTTGAGTGGTACCGTTTATCATAAGAAAGTACAACATTACAAGTTTATACGGCGTTGCGAGAGCCTTCCCCGAGGGGGAAGGTGGCCGCGAAGCGGACGAATGAGGGCTACGCTGCGCAAGGATTCGGTTGTGTACTAAGGCAGAATGGCACCACTCGGAACCACCAATAAAATCCATCTGGCGAAGCCAGACACCATCAAAGCCTCCGCCAAAGGCGGACAGCATCACCGCCTCCCCCGCATCCATTCCTTCACCGCGTTCTTCTCCCGCCCCGCCCAAAAGCAGGGATAGCCGTTCTCCTTCGTACATTCCCCCGGAGCCACTTCCACCTGCCCCGGTACCTTCTCCAAGCAGCACCCCAACCCCGCCGCACGGCGGCAGTCGAGGTACTTGGCGCACTCAAAGCGATAGCAAACCCGTAAGTCCTCCATGGTCTCGCTCCTTTCAAGGCTTCAGCTTGTCCGCCAGCTTCGGGTCCGGGTCCACATACGCCGTCTGATAGGTCGTATACACCACCATCCCCGGCCGCGCCCCGGCGGGCTTTTTGACGAATTTGACCGGCGTGTAGTCCACGGGGATCTTCTTCCCCTGGCTGCCCTGGGAGAACCACGCCGCGAGACACGCCGCCTCGTGCAGGCTCTGCTCGTCCGGCTTCTGGCCGTCGGTCCAGAGGATGACGTGCGCCCCGTGGATCTTCTGGGTGTGGAACCAGTAGTCCCACTTCCCCGCCTGCTTGGTGGTCAGGCGGTCGTTTTGCAGGTTGTTCCGGCCCACGGAGATGCGCAGGCCGCTGGTGGAGCGAAACTCCATGGGTTTGGTCGCCGGGCGCTTCATGCGGTCCTTGGCCTTCCCCCGGCGGCGGAGGTAGCCCGTCTCCACCAGCTCCTGGCGAATTTCCTCCAGATCCCGATCCCCCTGGGCACGGGAGACGCTGTCCAACACGCTGTCGAGATATTCCAGCTCCCCCTTCCCCTTTTCCAGCTGGAGCGTCAGCATCTCCTGGGCCGTCTTGGCCTTGGTGTAGCGCTTGTAATACTGCGCCGCGTTCTGCTGGGGGCTTTTGCGGGGGTCGAGGGGGATGTCGATGGAGGCGCAGTCCGGGTCATAGTAGTTCTCGGCCCGGAGGACCGTCTCGCCCTTTTTCATCCGGTAGAGGTTGGCCGTGATGAGGTCGCCCCGGATGCGGTCCTGCTCCCGGTTGGCGGTGTCGGCCAGCTCCTTCTCCTGCAGGGCCATCTTGCGGACCAGGCGCTCCCTGGCCTGGTTGAGGGATTTTAAGAAATCCTGGCCCTTCTGCTTCACCTGGTCCGCCGTCTCGCGGGCCTGGTAAAAGGCGTCCAGCAGCGCCGTAAACGTCGGGTAGCTGTGGCTCTCGGTCGTGGGGCCGTATTGCAGGATGGGGCGGAAGGAGAAGTCCGCTGCCTTTTCCTCCCGCAGGAGCATCGTCGGCTGGACCTGGCCCTCGTTCACGTTCGACAGCAGCGCCGCCAGCTTGTCCAGCAGCGCCGCCGGGTCCCGCCCCACGGGGGCGTCTACCTCGCCAAAGGCGTCAAAGGCGATCTCCCGCGCGATGAGGGGCGAGAGGCCCATGAAGTGGTCCAGCAGAAATTTGTCCGCCGGGGTGTCGCACTGCCCCTGGGCCAGCAGCGCCGCCCGATCCTCTTCTGTCAGCCGGTTCGGGTCCTTCTTCCCCGGCTGGGGGTCCGGCAGATGGTAGAACATCCCCGGCAGCAGGGGCCGGGCCTGGGTCAGGTCGCCCTCCACCCGGCGCAGGCAGTCCACGATGCGGTCCTCCCCGTCCAGCAGGAGCAGGTTCGTCCGGCGGCCCATCATCTCCAGGATCAAACGGCGGCGGACCTTGTCGCCCATCTCGTTCGTGGCCTCGATGACCAGCTCCGCCAGGCGTTCCGCCGGGGGCTGGCGCAGGTCCAGGATCTTGCCGCCGGAGAGATATTTCCGGAGCAGCATGCAAAACATCGGCGGCTCGGCCGGGTTTTCCCTGGGCAGGGCCGTCAGCTGCACTCTGGCCCGGCTGGGGTTGGCCGAGAGCAGCAGGCGGCAGGGGCCGTTCTTGCCCCGGATATGCAGCAAAATTTCATCCCGGCTGGGCTGGTGGATCTTATCAATGCGCCCACCGAGTATATTCCGTTCCGTCTCTGCCAGCACGGCGGAGAGACACAAAGCGTCCATGGGCATCCGTCAGACCTCCCCTTCCATCATCGTTTCAAAGAGTGTGTTCAGCCGCTCCGTCTCCCCTTGCAGATACAGCCAGCCGAAGAGGGCCTCCAGCCCCGTGGCGATCTGGTACTCCTGCCGGGTGGCCCCCTTGGGGTAGGTGTGGGGGTTGGCGTTGCGGCCCCGCTTGAAGACGGTCGTCTCCGCCTCGGTGAGAATGGGCCTGAGCTTCTCCATCAGCGCCGCCTGGCGGGGCGCGGCCACGTAGGCCAGGGCCGCCTTGTGCAGGCGGCTGGGGGTCAGCTTCCCGTGCAGACACAGCCACGACCGGACCATGACCTCATACACGGCGTCGCCCAGATAGGCCAGCCCCAGATTGCTCATCTTATGCAGCGCTTGGGCATCCTGCGCTAAGTGAAAATAATCCATAGTATGACTCCAAATCGAAGAGATGAAGCTATTGTACCCCACTTCCCGCCCCTTGGCAAGGGGCACCCTCCCCGGCCCCTTGGCATAAGCTAAAAAGAAAAGGAGGTATGCCCTTTGCCAACCATCTATCTCTCTCCCTCCACGCAGGAGTTCAACGAATACGCAAACGGCCTCGGCACCGAAGAGGAGTGGATGAACCGCCTGGCCGACGCCATGGAGCCCCAGCTCACCGCCAGCGGCATCCGCTTCACCCGCAACACCCCGGACATGACCGCCGCCTCGTCCATCCAGGCCTCCAACGCAGGCAGCTACGACCTGCACCTGGCCCTGCACACCAACGCCTCCGGGGCGGGTCAGGAGGGCCGCAACCGGGGCATCCTGGCCTTCTACTACCCCGGCAGCCCCCGCGGCCAGCGGGCGGCGGAGTTCTTTGTGGACGGCCTGAAGGCCATCTATCCCCTCCCCGCCCTGGTCCGCACGGAGCCGACCACCACCATCGGGGAGGTCCGCCGCACCCGCGCCCCGGCGGTCCTCTTGGAGCTGGGCTTCCACGACAACTCCGAAGATGCCCAGTGGATCGTCACCCACATCGACGCCATGGCCGAGAGCCTCGTCCTCTCCCTCACGGAGTACTTCGGCCTCCCCTTCTTCCCCGCCAGCACGCCCCAGCCGGGAGAAGTCCGGGTGGACCTGGGCGTGCTGGACGTCTACGCCCGCCCCAGCTACGATTCCGCCCTCGTGGCCCAGCTCTACGACGGGGCGCGGGTCACGGTGGTCAACGAGTATTACGGCTGGTATCTCATCCGCTTCGGGGACCAGGTAGGCTATGCAGACGCCCGCTTTCTCGCCGTGGGATGAGCAGATTCGGCATTGTGTCGGGGACGTTCATAAATTGTTCATCTAAAGTTAGTAAATTATCCACTTCTTTTCCGGGGGGGTGTGGTAGGATATGAGTGTGCTAAGGGAAGCACAACAAAACAAACAAAACATTACCTCTCTCTTTTCTCTCTCTTCCTAAATACACAAAAAAGCAAAAGGCCGAGCGCATGAGCGCTCGGTCTTTTGTTATGCACGGAGTTTTGCTTCGCAAAAGGATTTTATCAGTGGTTCCGCTGGGTACGGTGTTGCGTTGGTACACAACGGAGTGCTTGCGCGACGTCGCCCTCATCCGACCCGGCTTCGCCGGCCCACCTTCCCCCTCGGGGAAGGCTCTGT
>OLNE01000591.1_pt1 | contig 32623 bp, 25 predicted proteins | sample 1672431 | NCBI WGS metagenome assembly OLNE01 (sample SAMEA3136685, study PRJEB25190) | human gut metagenome | reverse complement strand
CCCGGCAACTGGTATTGGTTCGAGGGCAACTTCGAGTCCTATCAGGAAAATCGTGTGGCGCGCCTGGGCGAGGACGCTGCTCAGCCGCACCGTATCCATCGCAAGCTCACGCGCGACTAGGCGCCGGCAAGCCTGCCGTATCGACGATTTAGGCTTATCGCTTGAGTCAAAAACGCCTCGAATCCGTTTTGGATTCGAGGCGTTTTTTCGTTACAGCTCGGAGGCTTCGATTTGATCGATGACCCAAGTGGAACCTGGGGTATTGAGATGGCGTCGCAAGTGCACGATTGCCTCGTGACGTTTTCCGGCTTGGGTGTAACGTAGGGTGAAAGACGCGCGGTTGCGGGTGGCGTCGATGGTGCCCCGCTCGCGGGCGATCCAGTAGTATTCGCCAGCGATGCCCATGGCGTCTGCTCCAAAGGGAAGAAGCGACGCAAGCTCGAATAGGATATCGCCTGGGCAGAACACTTCGGTGGAGAAGTCTACGGGATAGTCGGGGTATTGTGCTGCGGGATCGATAGGCTCCGGCGCGGGCACGGGTGCAGGAGTGGGCGCGGGAACCGGGGGCTCGACGGGTTGCGGCACGGGTTTTGCTGCAGGGGTGGGCTCTGGTGCCTTCTTCAGGGCTTTCGCAGGCTCGCTATCGTTTGCGGGCATGTCATCCTTGACGGGCGTGAGATCGGAATCTTGTCCGTCAGAGCTTTGCTCGGCTGCGGATGCGTCCGCCATGGGATTCGATTCGAGCGTGGTGACGCCTGCGTTGGCGTTGTCAGGGTCGTAGATAACGGTCAGTGAGATGGCGGGGAGGGAGTCGCTTTCCTGCTCTTCGACGGTTGGCGTCTCCTCGCCCTCTTCTGTCTTATTAATTTTGAGGGTATCGTCTTCGACCGGCTCGGCTACATCGGAATCCTCCTGTTTGCAGGTGGTTTCTTCTGCCTGGGAGTCAGCATCATTGGCAGTCGCTTCGTCGAGGACGGCCGTTTCGGCCTGGGCTTGCGCGGCAGCTTCGACGGGAGTTTTTTCGACCGTCTCGATAGATTCGAGAATCTCGCGCTTGACGCGGCGCGGCTTTACCGCCTTGATCGACTTGTCGCCGCGCTTTTTCTTCCAGGACTTGCCGCTGGTATCTGCCTTTTTTTGCGGTGCGGCTAGAGCTTCGTCCCATGCGGGCTGAGCGATGACGGTCGCATAGATGCGACCTCCTTTGAAGACGGTGAGTTTGATGAAATCGTCTAACTCTTCCAGTAGTTCACGCGTGGATTCGAATCCAAGGTCTGCGGCGCCAAGGGACTCTTTTTCGAGGGCCTCTTCGACCTGGGTGAGAAATGTCTGCTTGCCGCAGCCGATGGCTTCGGAGAACAGACGGTAGAGATAGATATGATTTCCGAGGGTAAGGGAGGTGTTCTGAGGCATATGAAATCCTAACCTGAGTCTGTCTGCAGGTTATGGTACCACCCACCCTATGGATTCAAACGCCTCAGATGGCGCTTTGCAGGCTATGCGGGCGTGCCGCTTGTCGTGTTGGTGTCACCTTTGGCTGAGTTTCCAGATGAGGGTTGGGAATCCGAGTCGCCTCCCTTATCGGTGCCGGATATCTCGGAGTCGGAGGTTCCGTTTGACGTAGTTCCATTGTTTCCGGTCGTGGAAGACGAGTCCGGGCTTTGACTTGCGCCGCTCGAGGGGGTGGAGCTAGTAGATGCGTCGCTGCTTGCTGCGGTGTCTTGGCTGGTCGACGCGGCGGCATCGGCCTGCGGCGTCTCCGGCGTTTTGTCCGACTGCTCCTGGGCGGGCTCTGCCGCAGACCAGGGAGCGGGTACGCGCTCGCCCAGGCCTTTCCCTTCAGTGAGGGCAAGGATGATCGCCACGCTCAGAGCAACAGCGAGCACTGCCGTTCCAACAGAGAACATCACGACTTTGCGTTGGGTTGCCGCGCGTTCGGCCGCGGCGCGCGCCTGGAGCTTAGTGGGGGCGATGCGTGCCCCGTAGCGCGCGGGCTGACGATCGTAATAGCCTTGTGCGGCGCGCTCGCTGTAGCCATAACCCGACACATAGGCACTTGAAGGGCCGGGCCGTTCGGGCTCGTGCTTGAGCTTTGCGGCGCCCGCCGAAAGAAAGTGACGATAGACCTGTGAGCTCAGCACGGTCACGATGGAGCTTACTGCTGCGCCGATCACCGAGCCCGCGATGCCGATATGCGAGGCGAGCGCGACAGAGGTCGCAGCTGCTGCGGCGCCGGCGATAACCTGAGGAATGGAAAGTCCCTCGAGCAACTTCTCTTTAGGCGCAATCGCTTGGGTTTGTCCGATAAACTGTTCTTGTTCGCGCTGGTAGACACGGGTGCGACGGCTGTCAGTGTAGCGTTCTTGTGCATTATTGAGGGCCATGGCGGAATTCTCCTCCCGCGGCATAGGTGGTTCGTTTAGGGCTGCGTTTCGCGGTATGCGCGTGGCGCGCACTCGATTGTTGTACCCCGGGCCGCGTTTGTGAACGCATTTGCTTGAGTCAACAGAAAGTGCCAACACACGTTAAGAGGCTGTGTTGGTTTTGCATCGCTTCTGTGAGGGTCCGGCTCTTGCGAGCATGGACTCGAGGTGCTCGCTTTGCAATAAAAAAGCGCCCAGTTGTCGGGCGCTTGATCGCGTGGTTGCTATTCGACGGGTGGCATGGGCTTCCAGGAGGGGTCGGAGAGAATCTTTGCTCCATCTTTCCATCCGCGGCGCAGCGCGGGTACACCGGTCTTGAACGTCTTGTCTACAACGGCAAGGCGGATGAGCTCCTTGCAGAAGGTGGCAACATTGCCCAGGCGGAAGAGCACCGGATTGTAATCGCCGTAGAGCTTGAGATAGCGAGCGAGATAGGCGCGGTTGCGCATGATGTAGTAGCGGTTGGTATCGCTGGTGGAGTTGAGCTGGCGCTTTCCGGCGATGTCCCAGTTCGAGACCACGCGGGCGCGCTGCAGGATGAGGTCGGATACCACGGCGGCGGGGAAGTGCTTGCTGGCGAGATAGCCATAGCAGGCGTCGTCTCCATAGATGAAGAAACGCGCGTCGGGGTAGCCGATCTTCTGCACCACGCGACGGCTAAAGAGGCCACCTTCAAAGCAGAGCTGATTCATTGGCTTGCATCCGGCCTCTCCCAGGTTGGCGGGGGCTACCGGGTTGGGGATGCCCAGGGGCACAATGAGCTGATACTGCCAAAAGAAGGGGCCGCCATCGAAATCAAGGCGCGATCCTTGGATTGCGTCGTAGCGGTCGGTCCACTTAGCCAGGCGCGAGATTGCCTGGGGGATAACGAGCACATCGTCGTCCATGACCCAAAACCACTGGGCACCCAGCTCATAGGCACGCTTAACGCCGGCCGAGAAGCCGCCGGCACCGCCTGTGTTTTCAAGCTGTGGGGCGTAGACCACGCGATCTGCGCTTCCTTCGGTATCTGCCTCGTCACCGTGGCCCCAAAGGGCAAGGCAGCGCTCGTTGAATTTCGCCACCATCTGTTTGGTGGCGGGGGAGTTCTCGTTATCCACGATGACGATGCGCCAGGGGGCATCGTCAAGCGCGGCGATTGAATCAAAAAGGTTTGCGAGCATTTCTTGGCGCTTATAGGTGACCACGACGAGCGCAAGACGCTCGATGGGCGATGCGGATGTGCCAGCTGTTTGGATTTCGCTCACGTTTGAAGACCTTTACGACGTCATTTCCGATGAATCCATTATAGAGTCCCTGCGGCATCTTGAGAAAAACCGCGTATTCCGATGATGTCTGAGAGGCGACGCCTCGTGCCGGCGTGCGCTTGGGCACGGCGGGGTATTATGGAACCAATCAATTTTGGCTCGAAAGGTGGCTTTGTGGACCAACACGCTCAACCGGTGCTATCGCTTCTGGTTCCCATCTATAACGTGGAGCGCTATCTTCGGCAGTGCCTCGATTCCGCTGCGGCGCAGACGCTCGAGAACATCGAGATTATCTGCATTAATGACGGTTCTACCGATTCGAGCCCTGCGATTATCCGCGAGTACATGGAGCGCGATGCGCGCTTCGTCATGATCGACAAGGCCAATTCCGGATACGGCGACTCTATGAACCGGGGTCTCGACCAGGCGCGCGGCGAGTACGTTGGCATTTTGGAGTCGGACGATTTCATGGCGCCCGATGCGCTCGAGAAGCTGGTACATGTCGCGCGCGCCCACGATGCCCAGATCGTCAAGGGAAACTTCGACCTCTATTGGTCGACGCCCGAGGAGCGCCGCGAGCTTTTTGAGATGTTTTCTCCTAACCGCTGCGACAAGGTCGTGCGCCCCGCGGCGGATGCCTTTGCATTCCACCAGAAACCCTCCATCTGGTCTGCCGTCTATCGGCGTGATTTCCTGGAAGATGGCAATATTCGTTTCCTCCCTACGCCGGGCGCCGCATTCCAGGATGCCTCTTTTACGTTCAAAGCGTTTGCCTTGGCGGACCGAGCGGTGTGGATCCACGATTCGATCCTCTCGTATCGTCAGGACAACGAAGGCTCCTCGGTCAACGCTTCCAACAAGGTCTTTTGCGTCAACGACGAATACGCCGAGATTGAGCGTTGGCTCTCGTGCGAGTATACCGAGCGTTGCGGTGAGAAGGAGGCGGCGCGCCTGGCGCGCATTTGTCAGACGGTGAAGTACGACTCCTATATGTGGAGCTATGTGCGTCTAGCACCGCAGTTTCGCGTGATGTTCTTGGAGCGCATGGCGTCCGAGTTCAAGGCGGCGCTTGATGACCATACATTCGAGCTTGCCGACCTTAAGCCCTGGAAGCGTGCGAACCTGGAGAGCATCTTGAAAGATCCCGCTGCGTGGGCACGGGCAAACGAGCGCTATGCGACTTCGGGCAAGTTTGGACGCGCGATGCATTATCTCAAGCTTGGAGGCCCTGGGCTCCTTCTTGCCTATGCAAAAAGTAGGTCGGACCATGAGTAGCTCAACGTTGGCGCCTGCCGTTTCCCTTATTGTTCCGGTTTATAAATCCGAAGCCACGCTCGGCGCGTGCCTGGATTCACTCCTTGTGCAGACCGAGGCCGATATCGAGATTATCTGCGTCAACGATGGCTCGCCCGATAACTGCGCGAGCGTCCTTGAGTCATACGCCTCTCGAGATGCGCGTATTTGTGTGATAACCCAGCAAAACCAGGGACTTTCTGCTGCGCGCAATGCGGGAATGGATGTCGCGCGCGGGCGCATCGTCGACTTTGTCGATTCCGACGATACCGTGTCGCCCGATCTTTGCCGGCGGCTTGTGGAGGTGTTCGATGCGACCGATGCCGACGTGGTGACGTTTGGCGCGGTATGCGAGCCCGAGGACCGTGCTTCAAAGCGCATACGGCAGCTGCTCAGTCCCGCTGCGGCAACGTTTGATACCTTCGATGCCGCACTGCTCTTCTCTGCGAATGCCCAGCCCTATGCCTGGCGCACCGCTATGCGCCGTGCGTTTATGGAGCGCGAGAACATTCGCTTCTCGACGCGCTTGCGCTTTGCCGAGGATGTTCCGTATCAGTTTATCGTTTACCCATTGAGCAAGAAGACCGTGCTCATTCCCGATAGGCTCTATCACTATCGCATGACGGATGGATCGCTCACCCATGTGTATAACACCGAGGCGTCGCGTGCACAGAAGGTCGAGCAGCATCTCTTGATGTTCGAGGTGATCTTTGACGAATGGCGCAAACGTGGCCTGCTTGGGCTGTGTCCGGGCGAGATGGTTGCTTGGTGTCTGGACCTGACGCTGTTCGATCTGGTGCGCCTGCCATCTGCAGAGGCAGACGCGTGCGCGCTGCATCTATCTCGCTTGTTGCGCGACGTCTACGGAGAGAAATGGTACACGCTTCCGCCCAAGGGAGCGCAGCGGCGTGCGGCGCTCGCCGTGGCGCAGGGCGCAGAATCGGGGTTCGAGATGAGAAAGCGTGACCTGATTGCCTTTTTTGCTGCCACGCGCGGTGTGAAAACCTGCGTGGAGCGTTTTATCTGACGCATCCGCTACACGTTCAATGCGAGGGAGATTAACATGAAAGACGGGTTTGTTCGAGTTGCCGCGATGACGCCGGCGCTGCGCGTGGCAGATGTCGACTACAACGTCGATGCGTGCGCCGATGCCGTGCGCACGGCGAAAGCCCAGGTTGTGGTGCTTCCAGAGCTCGCTATCACCTCATATACCTGCGAGGATCTTTTTTTACAAGAGGTGCTGCTCGATGCCGCCGAGAAGGGCGTGGCCCGCTTAGCCGAGGAGACGGCAGGCGTCGATTCCCTCGTGCTTGTGGGCGTGCCCGTGCGCGTGGCGGCGAAGCTCTACAACTGTGCCGCGGTGCTGTGCCATGGCGAGCTTTTGGGCCTTGTGCCCAAGCGGAATATCCCCATGTACGGTGAGTTCTACGAAGGCCGCCGCTTCTGTTGCGGCCCCACTTCGGTGAGCATGGTCCGTTTTGCCGGCTGCGATGAGGTTCCGTTTGGCACCGAGCAGCTTTTTGAGTGCGATACCATGCCGGGCCTTGTCGTTGCCGCAGAGATCTGCGAGGACCTTTGGGTCCCCAATCCTCCGAGCACCGATGCCGTTCGTGCAGGTGCCACGCTTGTCTGCAACCTCTCGGCTTCTAATGAGTTAGTGGGCAAGGCGGACTATCGTCGCAACCTGGTTGCTTCCACCAGCGCTCGTCTTATGTGCGCCTACGCTTACGCCAGTGCCGGCTGGGGCGAATCGACACAAGATGTAGTCTATGGTGGCCACTGCTTGGTTGCCGAGAACGGCCGCATGCTGCGCGAGGCAGGTCCCCTCAACGATATCGAGCTTATCCGTGCAGGGGAGGGGCATGCCGCTGCAGGTGCTGCCGCCGTGGTCGACTTTGGACTTTTGGCGGCAGAGCGTCGCCGCATGTCCACGTTCTCCGTCGAGGCGGATGCTTCGGGCTATGCAATTTCCTCGTTTGACCTTGATGTATGCGAGGTCTCGCTTGACGATCGATTTGTCGACCCGCATCCGTTCGTGCCGGCGGACCCCAGTCGCCGCGCGGAGCGTTGCGAGTCGATTTTTGCCATCCAAGCGCATGGTCTTGCCAAGCGCTTGGCGCACACGCATTCCCGTCGCGCGGTGATTGGCGTTTCCGGCGGTTTGGATTCCACGCTGGCGCTGCTGGTGTGTGCCCGCGCCTTTGACCTGCTGGGTCTTGACCGCAGCGGAATTCTCGCCATCACGATGCCGGGATTTGGAACAACCGACCGCACGCACGGCAACGCGACGGCCATGAGCCGGGCTCTTGGCTGCGAGCTGCGCGAGGTCAATATCGCCGCCGCAGTACGACAGCACTTCCTAGACATTGGGCATGACGAGTCTGATCACTCCGTCACGTACGAGAACGCGCAGGCTCGCGAGCGCACGCAAATTCTCATGGATGTGGCAAATCGCGAGGGCGGCTTGGTGGTGGGTACCGGCGACCTTTCCGAGTTGGCCCTGGGCTGGGCAACCTACAACGCCGACCATATGAGCATGTACGGCGTCAATGCCGGTGTGCCCAAAACCCTCGTGCGTCATCTGGTGCACTATGTTGCCGACGAGGCGCGCGCTAAAGGCGATGAGGGTCTTGCCGCCGTCCTTCTTGATGTTCTTGACACTCCGGTTTCCCCGGAGCTTCTTCCTGCGACGGAAGGCGGTAAGATCTCGCAAAAGACCGAAGACCTCGTTGGTCCCTATGAGTTGCACGATTTCTTCCTGTATCAGGTACTGCGCTGTGGATTTGCACCGAAAAAGGTGTATCGACTGGCGCTTGCCGCTTTTGATGGGCGCTATGCGGGCGGCGCTGATGCCGATGGCGCCTGCGTTGGTACCTATGATGCCGAGACCATCATGAAGTGGCTCAAGAAGTTCTACTGGCGCTTCTTCTCGCAGCAGTTCAAGCGCAGCTGCCTGCCCGATGGCCCCAAGGTGGGCTCCGTTGCCGTGAGTCCGCGCGGGGACCTGCGCATGCCGAGTGACGCCGCGGTCGCGCTCTGGCAGGCGCAGCTTGAAACCCTGTAAACGCTGACGGGTATTGGCAATCCAGGCTGCTTTGTAAACGCTGCCGTGCATCCGCCTTTTTGAACATCGCGAGTGTGCGGCAGCGCTACACTGAAGAGCATTGTTTTTATTTCGCATAATCGAAAGGTTCGTCCTATGAAGTTTTCCAGCCGACTCGATCGCTTTGGTGACGAGGTTTTCGCCGCCCTCAATAACCGCCGTGTCGCTCTGGAGGCCGAGGGTCGAACTATCTACAATCTCTCGGTGGGAACACCTGATTTCGAGCCGTACCCGCATGTGGTCGATGCTGTCGCGCAGGCTATTCAGGACCCTCAGATGTGGAAGTACTCCCTGCGCGATCTGCCCGAGCTCAAGCAGGCTGTGTGCGACTATTACGTTCGGCGTTTTGGTGTGAAGGGCATTACGCCCGATATGGTCTGCTCCGTTAACGGAACGCAGGAGGGGGTGGGCGTATTTGGCCTTGCCATGCTTGACGAGGGCGATACGGTGCTCGTGCCCGATCCTTGCTACCCTGTGTTCGAGGCGGGCGTGAAGATTGCCGGTGGCGAGCTCGCATACTATCCGCTCAACGCCGAACACGATTTCCTGCCGTATGTGGAGGGTATCGATCCTGCGGTGGCAGATCGTGCCAAGTACATGATCGTTTCGCTTCCCGCCAATCCGGTCGGATCGGTGGGCACGCCCGAGCTGTATGCCCAAATTATCGAGTTTGCACGCGAACATGATTTGCTTATCGTTCACGACAACGCGTATTCGGACATCACGTTCGACGGTCCGCGTGGCGGCAGCTTCCTGCAGTATCCCGGCGCGCTCGAGGTGGGCGTGGAATTCTTCTCGCTCTCCAAATCCTTTAACGTCACCGGTGCACGTATTGGCTTTTTGGTGGGGCGCTCCGATGTGGTTGCCGCTTTTTCCAAGCTTCGCAGCCAGATCGACTTTGGCATGTATCTGCCGCTGCAAAAGGCGGCCATTGCGGCGCTTACCGGTCCGCTCGACGAGGTTGAGCATCAGCGCTTGATGTACCAGGAGCGTCGCGATGCCTTGTGTGATGGTCTTGAGAACCTTGGGTGGGAGCGCCCCAACGCACACGGCTCGATGTTCGTTTGGGCCAAGTTGCCCGCAGGGCGCACTGATTCCATGGCGTTTTGCGAGGAGCTCATGGAGCAAGCCGGTGTGATTGTGACCCCGGGTGCGAGCTTTGGCCCCCATGGTGAGGGATATGTGCGTATGGCGCTCGTTCTTCCGCCCGATGGTTTGCGCGCTGCCGTTGCCGCCATCGCGTCCGCAGGGATTGTTGGTTAAAAGGACAATCGATGCAATTGCATGTCTTTTTCGGTAAGCGTTAGATGAATAGCCGCCGAGTGGTTCATAATGGGTTTGTTAATAACCTCGGTTGGACCTAGAGAGACAGCTGGGCCCAAGAGAGATGGGAGTGCCATGGTTAACGATAGGAAAGTCGCCATCGTCGGTTGCGGTTTTGTGGGATCTTCTTCTGCGTTCGCATTGATGCAGAGCGGATTGTTTTCCGAGATGGTCCTGATCGATGTCGACAAGGACCGTGCTGAGGGTGAGGCTCTCGACATCAGCCATGGTACGCCGTTTGGCCATCCCATGAAAATCTATGCGGGTGATTATGAGGATGCTGCCGACGCCGCCATCATCGTTGTTACCGCTGGCGCTGCTCAGAAGCCGGGTGAGACCCGTCTTGACCTCGTGAACAAGAACGTCTCCATCTTCAAGTCCATTATTCCGCGCATTCGCGAGGTGGGCTTCGAGGGCATTTTGCTCATCGTCTCTAACCCCGTTGACGTTTTGACGTATGCCGCCATGAAGATGTCCGGTCTACCCCAGAGCCATGTTCTGGGCTCCGGTACCGTGCTGGACTCCGCACGCCTCAAGGAGGCTTTGGGTGCCCACTTGGATGTTGACCCGCGCAACGTTCACGCCTACATCATCGGCGAGCACGGCGACTCCGAGCTTGCAGTCTGGTCTTCCGCCAATGTTTCCGGTGTGCCCCTGAACGATTTCTGCGAGATGCGCGGTCACTACGATCACCTGGCGTCCGAGGAGAAGATTGCCGACGACGTTAAGAACGCTGCCTACAACATCATCTCCAAGAAGCATGCCACCTACTATGGCATCGCCATGTCCGTGCGTCGTCTGTGCACGGCAATCATGCGCGACGAGAAACACATCCTTCCCGTCTCCAGCCTTATGGTGGGCGAGTATGGCCTCGATGACATCTGCATCTCCATGCCTACCATCGTGGGTCGCGATGGCGTGGAGTGCCGCGTGCCGGTTTCGCTTTCCAACGAGGAGTACGCCGAGCTGCATCGTTCTGCCGACGCTCTCAAGGACGTCATGTCCAACGTCGACTTCGAGGCGTAAAAACCCTCCTCGTGTGTCAAAAAGTCGACAGGTTTATTTCGACACATTATATAAAGATGCAGGTCAGGACCTTGTTGGTTCTGGCCTGCATCTTTATATTGACGAGCAGTGTGACAGAAATTCCTCTGGTTTAATCTGTCACATTTCGATTCTGTCTGCTGTTTGGGTAGGATGAAGGGCACAGAAGCATCTGAAGCGGGGAGGGGCTCATGGACGATCGTAAAGAGGGCGTGAGTGCTTCGGGTAATTTTCTGACCTATGCTCAAACCGCTCTGGATACATGGAACGAGCGGCCGTTTTGTGCGGTCGATAGCCTCGTTTTGTCCTGGCTTGCCTACTATCGGCTGCCTGCCGATTGCCCTTCTGTTAACACCTGGGAGGGCGTCGACGTTCGCGACCTTTTGCGCCTGGAGTGTCGCGAGTCCATGACAGGGGAGCTATGGGATCCACAGGGCAGTTGGGACTTGTTGGTCGCCGTGTGCGCCAATCCACGCTATCGCGGCATGCGCGTATGCGGCTATCGCGCGGTGTTTGACGCGGCGGCGGAGGAACAGTTTGCCGCCATGACGTTTTGTTTACCCAACGGAAGCATCTACATTGCCTTTCGAGGAACCGATTCGACTATGGTGGGCTGGAAGGAAGACTTCAACATGTCTTTCCGCTGTCCTGTGCCTGCGCAAACAACAGCGACTTCATATCTTGAATCGGCCGCGCTCGCGCTGGACGGCCCACTTATGTGCGGGGGTCATTCCAAGGGTGGAAACCTTGCGGTCTATGCGGCGAGCATGTGCGACCCCGCTGTGCGCGAGCGCCTTGTACGCGTGTATTCCCATGATGGCCCTGGCTTTAATGAGACGTTTTTGGGCGGCGCGGAGTATCAGGCGCTGGCGGCTGCGGGCAAGATTGACAAAACGCTCCCGCGCTCTTCGATTATCGGTATGATCTTTGAGCATCAAGAGGATTATGCTGTGGTCGAAAACTGCGACTTTGGTCTTTTGCAGCACAATCCCTTTTCCTGGGTGGTGCCGCAGGGGGCAACCGATTTCGCCTATTGCGAGGGCCTCTCGGCGGGCGCGCGCTATATGGACGATACCCTGGCTGCATGGGTTTCCGGCGTGACGCCTGCAGAGCGCGGTCGGTTTATTGACGAGCTGTTTGGGCTGCTGAGCGTTACGGGCGCGGAGCACTTTTCGGATATTGCTGCCGATTGGCAGCAAAACGTGCCAAAGATTCTTTCCGCGCTTTCCGAGGTTGATTCCGATACGCGGAGGTTCCTCATCGATACCCTGGCTGCCTTCGCGCGCTGCGCATTGACTCCCAAGCTGCCCGAGCTTTCAAGTTTGACCGAGACGCTTCGGGCATCGTTGCCGCTGGAGCGTATCGATGGGGTCTCTGCCTGGCGAGATAAAGTTGCCGCCATCCTGCGCGAATACGGATCTGGTTCGAACAAGGCGCTGTAGTTTTGGTCTGCGCCCCGCATGTGCTGGTATCATGGCAGGGTTCAATTCGCACCGAGGAGCATATCGATGAAGATCAATCACGCCATCTTGCATATTCTGGACTTTGAGTCTGCGGTGAACGTTATCAGCCAGCGCGAGCTCGATCTCGAAGACAGCCGCGCGTGCCGTCAGTTCGTCACCACGCACTTGCGTCGTGCGCGAGAAAGCGGGGACAACAAGCGAGCGACTTTCTCCGAGGAATCTGCATTTGGCAGCGAGCTCAAGAGCTATTTCTATGGTGAGCGCGACTTCATCGACCTTTCGCAGCAGGTGGCTGATTTCATCGGTGGCGAGCTTTCGCGTGCTGACAAAGCCCAGTCAACCGATATCCTCGTTGCCGATTTTGATGATGACGACGATGTGCGCTGGTTTGCCGTGATGCTTCTTTCGAGCAAGCAGGCGTTTATGCACGAGGTGGGTACCGATGCCGGTCAGACCGTAAACGGCATCGCTCGCCATTATGCGATTCTGCCCAATCCCTCGCAGAAGCTGCAGAGCTACTGCGTGGTGCGCGCAAGCACTATGGAGATCGGCTACGTGGACAAGAAGCGCAAGATCGCCGGCGAGGACCGTATGTTGATTCCGGAGGGCTTGCTGCAGTGCGAAACGGGCGTCTCGGGCAAGGAGGCTATCGACACCGTTACGCGCGTGGTCGAGGAAGTCGCCGAAGAGCACGGCGCTAACACCGCGGTGGCGCTTGCTAAGGTCAAGGCCGCTGTGGCCGAGCGTGTTGAGGACGATGAGGAGCTGCCGCCTTGGGATATCGTCGACGAGGTGTTCGAAGACAGTCCTCAGATCAAAGAGAGCGTTAAGTCCGCCCTGCGCGAGGAAAAACTGCCCGAGCGCGTGCCCGTCGAACGCAAGCAGGTCGAGCGTGCAGCCGTGCGCAATCACAAGATTCGCACCGACACCGGCATTGAGATTAGCTTCCCGGCCGAGATGGGCTCCAACTCGGATTACATCGAGTTCGTCAACGAGCCCAACGGTCTCATCTCTATTGAGCTCAAGAAGATCAGCAGCATCGAGAACCGATAGCGCGGCGGGCTGCACGGTTCAGGTTATATGAAAAGGGAACCCCGAAGAGCTAATGCTCCCCAGGGCTCCCTTGCCTTACAAATCGATTGCCTGCTGCAGGCCGTCTGTCGCTACAGCTGGCGCAGTCCCTCCTCGAGACCGGTCTTGCTATCGGTCTTCTCGTCGCGCTGCTTGATGACGCGGGCGGGAACGCCTGCTACGACAGCGCCCGCGGGAACGTCCTCGACGCACACGGCGCCGGCGGCGACGACAGCGTTTTCGCCTACGTGTACGCCTTCGAGCACAACGGCGTTAGCACCGATGAGCACGTCGTCCTCAACGATAACAGGCGTAGCGCTTGCAGGCTCGACGACGCCGGCCAAAACGGTACCGGCGCCGATGTGGCAGTTCTTGCCCACAGTGGCGCGACCGCCCAGGATGGCACCCATATCGATCATGGAGCCTTCGCCAATCACGGCGCCGATGTTGATGACAGCGCCCATCATGATCACGGCGTTGTCCCCGATGGATACGCGGTCGCGGATGGTTGCGCCCGGCTCGATGCGTGCGTTGATGTCCTTCATATCCAACAGGGGCACTGCCGAATTGCGGCAGTCGTTTTCGATGTCAAAGTACTCGATATCGTCTGCATGGGCATCAAGAATACCTTTGAGCTCAGACCAGTCGCCAAAGACAACCTGCCCCGCGCCCTCACCATAGGTGTGAGCGGAGCCGAAGTTGACCTCCCTGCCTGCCTTAATGCGCACGTAAACTTTCACGGGTGTCTTCTTCTTGGCGTTGGCGATGAAGTTGATGATCTCCTGTGCATCCATATTGGTGTCGTTTGACATAGGGTTTCCTTTCAAAACGAGGGGCGTAGCCGGCGTATGGTTCTTGTTAGCGTCCGGCTACTCGAACATAACTTGGTCAAAGGTGTAGAAACCGGGTTCGCGTTTTGCGAGTTTCTGCGCGGCGGCAAGTGCGCCGTTAACGAAAATCTGGCGGCTCGTGGCACGGTGGGTGAGGGAGACCTCCTCATCGGCGCCAAAGAAGCTCACCGTGTGCACGCCCGCAACGGTGCCGCCACGCAGCGAATGCATGCCGACCTCTTTGGGGTTGCGCTTGCCGCACATACCCTCGCGTCCATATTGGGCGTGGTAGCCAGGCTCGGGTTCGGCGGCAATAACCTCGTCGAGGAGCATCTTTGCCGTGCCAGAAGGCGCGTCGACCTTTTGGTTGTGGTGCGTCTCGCAGATCTCGACATCAAAGCCGGGGAGCTCACGCGTTGCCTGGGCTACTAGGTGGCGCAGCGCCGCTACGCCGACGGAGTAGTTGCCGCTCCACATGACGGGGGCATGCTTTCCCAGTTGCTTTACCTGCTCGAGCTGTTCTGCGGTGTAGCCCGTGGTGCCGCTCACGAGCGCTGCGTCCGTGCGTTCGACATAGGAGGCGACGGCGGGCAGGGTGCAGGCGTTGGAAAAATCGATAATCACGTTGGCGGCGGGAGCCGTGGCCAACGCGTCCGTGTCAAAGCCGATTTGCGCCTTGATGCCAAAAAGCGCTTCGCCGGATGCGTCCGTCATGGACTCGGCGGTTGCCTTGATGAGCGAGCCCATACGGCCTGTCCCCATGATGATGGTGCTAAGCAATGATATCTGCCTCCTTAAGTGCTGCCAAAAGAGCAGCGCGGGTGTTGTCTGCCATGGGCATGAGCGGCATGCGATAGTGAAGGTCGAGCAGGTCCATCTGGCTTAAGGCCTCTTTGACGGGAATGGGATTGACCTCGCTAAAGAGCGCTTGGATGAGTGGCTGACCGGCGATTTGAATCTCTCGCGCACGCTCAACGTTACCATCCAGATATGCGCGGCACATCTCATGGACGAGCGCGGGCTGGACATCTGCCCAGACGCTGATGGTGCCCGAGGCGCCCAGGCTCATAAGCGGCACAGTGAGGGCGTCTTCGCCAGAGTACATGCGAAAATCGTCGGACAGAAGATGCGCGATGCTCGCCGCAAATGCAACGTTGCCGCTGGCCTCTTTAATGCCCATGACGTTGGGATGGGCAGTCAAGCGCTCGACGTTGTGCTTGCTGATGCCGCAACCGCAGCGGCCGGGAATGTTGTAGAGGATGCACGGGATGTCGACGGCGTCTGCCACGGTCTTGAAGTGCTGGTAGATGCCCTCTTCATTGGATTTGTTGTAGTACGGTGTGATGGTGAGCAAGCCATCTGCGCCCAAGCGCTGGTAGGAGAGCGACTTGTCGAGCATCGTGGCGGTCGAGTTTGACCCGGAGCCTGCGATAACGGGGATGCGTCCGGCAACCTGCTTGACCACGGCGGCAACGACGGCGTTGTCCTCCTCGTCGGTCATGGTTGCGGATTCGCCCGTGGTGCCGAGGACCAAAATGGCGTCCGTGTTGTTTTGCAGATGGAAGTCGACCAGGCGTTCAAGCGCGGCGAAGTCGATGCTGCCATCGGCGCAAAAAGGCGTGACGAGAGCTACGATCGAGCCCTCCAGATTGCGGATATCCATTATTGAGTCCCTTTCTTAGGAATTGTTCTTCAGATTGTTGAGAAGTTGCCGACCTGTGGGAGTGACGTCGAGCGTGGCAAAGTAATCGGCGGGTGTCTCGGCGCGGCGGATGAGCTCGCAGGTGCCGTCCTCGCGCAGGAGGACCTCTGCCGAGCGTAGGCGACCGTTGTAGTTATAGCCCATGGAGTAGCCATGCGCTCCGGTATCGTGGATGACTAGGAGGTCGTCGATGTCGATGTGGGGGAGCGCTCGGTCGATGGCAAACTTGTCGTTGTTCTCGCATAGGTTGCCGGTTACGTCGTACGTGTTTGTGGCTGGGGCGTCGGATTTGTCTGGCCCGTTTTCCTGTCCCATCACGGTGATGTGGTGGTAGGCTCCGTACATGGCAGGGCGAATGAGGTCGACGGCGCTCGCATCGACGCCAACATAGTCCTTATAGATATGCTTCTCGTGCAGGGCACGCGTGACCAGGCAACCGTAGGGACCCATCATGAAACGGCCCATCTCGCAGAAGATGGAGACGTCCCCCATGCCCGCGGGGACGAGCACCTCCTCAAACGCCCGGCGCACCCCTTCGCCGATAACGTGGATGTCGTTGGGTTCTTGCTCGGGGCGATAGGGGATGCCAACGCCACCGGACAAGTTGACAAATGCCACGTGCGCGCCCGTTTCGCGTTGCAGGTGCACCGCGAGGTCGAACAGGATGCGCGCGAGGGCGGGGTAATAATCGTTGGTGACGGTATTGCTTGCCAGGAAGGCATGGATGCCCAGATTTTCGGCGCCGCGCTCAACAAGCATGCGAAAAGCTTCAAAGAGCTGCTCCTCGGTCATGCCGTATTTGGAATCTCCTGGGTTATCCATGATGCCGTTTGCCAGCTGGAAGAGTCCACCGGGGTTAAAGCGGCAGCTTACCGTCTTGGGGATGGGCCCTGCCACCTGCTCAAAGAAATCGATATGCGAGATGTCGTCAAAATTGACGATGGCTCCCAGCTTGGCTGCGAGGCGAAAATCGTCTGCGGGCGTGTCGTTCGACGAAAACATGATGTCGCGGCCCGTGATACCCATGGTGCCGGCGAGCATGAGCTCGGTTTCAGACGAGCAATCGCAGCCCGCCCCGTACTCATGCAGGATGGAGATGAGACGCGGGTTGGGGTTCGCTTTGACGGCGAAGTACTCCTTAAAGCCCGGGTTCCACGCAAACGCGTCGCGCACCGCTTCCATATTGCGGCGAATGCCTGCCTCATCGTACAGATGAAACGGGGTGGGGAACTGCTTTGCTATAGCGACCAGCTGGTCTTTGGACATAAAGGGGGTCTTTGCCATTGAGGCTCCTTTTCTGATAGCACTCCTGCAGAATGTCTGTGCAGACAGTCTTGCGGGTGTTCCCCGCAAGCCCACCTGGCCTTCCGTGCCCGGTCGACCAAGTTCGGCGGGGTTGCCTCGGTGCGGGGTCGTTGCCTGCCGGCTCGCCCGCGCGTCTTCGCGCCCGCTCCTCTATCGAGTTTTGCCACAGTATCATGAATATGATGGTGAAACAAGGCGAAAAGCAGCAACGACACTGTTTCGTGATACTTGCACGAAAGGGCGCCTCGACGCCCTGGGACAAGATGGGTGCCCTATAATGTCGGGCAATCAAACGCGTCGAAGGGCACCCATGGATACAAACGATACGCAGCGAAACGCCGACCTTGCACGGATCGTGCGCTATCGCCGAGACCTTCACCGCATCCCGGAGCTCGCTTTTGATCTGGGCCAGACCACGGCATATGTAGAGCACGTACTCGCTGGGCTTTCCTGCGAGGTGACGCATCCGTGCGATTCGTGCGTTTGTGCGTATTTCGACGCAGGTGTCGATGCTGCTTCTACGACAGCGATTCGTGCCGATATGGATGCGCTGCCCATTGTGGAGGCAACGGGGGCGAGCTTTGCTTCGACTCATCCGGGCAAGATGCATGCCTGCGGCCACGACGCCCATATGGCAATGGCCCTCGCGGCCGCTGTGTATGTCGATTGCGTTTTGCACGAGCGCCCCGGCGAGCTCGGGCGCAACGTGCTCTTTGTGTTTCAGCCGGCGGAGGAGACCACGGGCGGCGCTAAGACGGTATGCGAGAGCGGGGTTTTCGAGCGCTATCACGTCAATCGTATCTTCGGATTTCATGTGTGGCCCGATTTGCCGGCAGGTACCGTTGCATCCTGTGCGGGCCCCATGCTCGCGCGTGCGAGCGAGACGCACGTGCGTATCCACGGTGAGAGCATCCACATTGCCAAGACTCTTGGCGTGCACGAGGCGGAGTCGCACGACGCCGCGCTCGCGGCGGCGCGGTTCTTGGTGGCTGAGCGTGAGCTCATGGATAGACTGGGTGTCGAAGAGCCGTGCATTTGCAAGTTTGGTCTGGTCGAGGCGGGTACGGTGTGCAATGCCGTGGCGGGGGAAGCGCATCTGGCCGGTAGCCTGCGTGTCTTTACCGATTCGATGCTCGACCGTGCACGCGCGGGTATCCGGCACGCGTTGGAGGAGGCCTGTGCGGCTACGGGCTGCACCTACGATCTCGATTTTGCTGAAGGGTATCCGCCCGTGGATAACGATCCTGCTTTGTTCGGCTTGGCGCACCAGGTGGTGCCCGAGCTCGAGCTTATCGAGGAGCCCTTGCTGATTGCCGAGGATTTCTCTTTCTACCAGCGCCACCTACCGGGTGTGTTCTTCCTGCTGGGCTGTGGCGTTCCCGCGACGGAGGATGGTGGGCTTCCGGTCGAAAACCCGCGTGATGATCAGGGATGTCCTGCCTACGCCACGGCTGCGCTCCATACCGATACGATGCTCTTCTCGGAGGAGTGTCTGCTTTTGGGCCTGGACGTGTACAAGCGCCTCGTGCATATGGCATAGGGCAAACAGACCGCCGGTCGTGCCTTGGCGTGCGCTCGAGTTTGGGCGCCTGCGGGTCGCAATGCTTCGTCGCGACCGGCGCCCCCGGAATCACCGAAGTCAAAACCCGCGCACAAACGTCGACTTTTTGCTCTGGAGGGCGAAATATGCGCGTTTATGCGCGGGTTTTGGCGTTGAGTGGGTGCGGGCGGCCTCCCTGCGCGCTGCCAAAATTCGCCATCCACCCTCGCATTAGCTCCCAGCTAATGAAATACAATTCCACTCTCTTTACCATGGGCGGTACATCACGTGACGTATGCTCTCGTTGGACTGGAGAATGGAAAGAACATGGCAGAGAAAAAGAAGAAGCCCATTGGCAAGATTGTCCTCATTGTTGTCGTCGTGCTTGTGGCGCTCGGCGCGTTTGGCTCGCTTTCCGGCGGCGACAAGGGGAGTGACTCCTCTACGAGCGCCGGTGCCGCAAAGACCGAGCAGACCGAGGAGAAGAAGCCAGAGCAGGAGCCTTACACTATTTCAGACGAGACTCTCGACACCTCGAACCCCTATGGCGTGAAGATCACCGGCACCCTCGTCAACAATACCGATGAGGATAAGAGCTACTTGCAGATCGAGTACAACTTGTATGATGCTGATGGTGCGCAGATCGGCACAGCCCTCGCAAACATTAACAACCTCAAGGCGGGCGGCACCTGGAAGTTCGAGGCGGCAAGCATGGAGAAGCCCGAGGACGTTGCCAACTGGGAGCGCGTGGACGTTTCTGGCTTCTAAGAAGCGGTTTCGTGTTAACCGAATTGTTTATGAAAGGAGGGGGAGATGGAGCGCGAACGTCTGACGGAAGAGCTTTTGCATGAGCTGCTGGATGCTCCGACGATCGATTTGTTTCTTGGCAGCCATGAGCTGCCAGACATCTCCCTTTCCGACTATCTTCAGCAGCTGTTGGAAGAAAAGCACCTCGAACGTGTGCGTGTGGTGCGTATGGCCGACCTTAACGAGACCTTTGGCTACCAGATTTTTACCGGGCAGCGTCATCCCTCTCGCAACAAGGTGCTGCAGATCGCTTTCGCCATGGCTTTGAGCGTGCGCGAGACCAATCGGGCGCTGACGGCTGCGGGTGTGGCACGCTTGGATCCCAAGTGCCGACGCGACGCCATCATTCTCTTTTGTATCGATCGAGCCCGCTCGCTGCAAAAGGTTAACGAGGAGCTCTATCGGCTGGGCGAAGATACCATCTGCTAGACGCTTCTCGTCATACATTGATTCGAAATCTTGTCCGCACGCCTTGCTATGATGTGCCCCATGGATACAACAGGTGACATAGAGCGTAATTTCGACAGCGAACTCGATTGTTTTCTGCGCGCCTGCGGCCATGACGACCGCTGGCGCGTAATCGAAGTGCTAAAAGATGCCGACGTCACAGGGTCAACTGAGGCCGTTGTGCCCGTTGGTGCGTCGGTAGCGCACGGCAATTTCGATAGCGCGGTGCCGCGGTATGTTCGCAAAGTATATCCCGTGCAATCGGACGGAGCTGACGTTTACGAGGTGTTGCAGCGGGCTCAGCAGGTGGGGCTTTTTATCGATCATGTGCCAAAGATCGTCGAATGCCTGCGAGGGCCCGAGCGTCGCTCAGTCGTGATGGAGTATGTCGAGGGACCTACGCTTTCTGAATACATATCGAGCGGTAATGTCTCTCCGGCGGCGGTGAAATATCTCTTTTTACAGATTTGCTTTGCAGTTCGCGAGCTGCATGAGTGTATCAATCCGCCTGTTATCCATAGGGACCTTAAGCCATCAAACATAATCATTTCGCCCTCGGGGCCCGTCCTCATCGACTTTGGCATTGCGCGCCTGTGGCATGAGGGTGCCGAGTGCGATACCACGCACTTTGGCACGCGCCGCTATGCCCCACCCGAGCAGTTTGGCTTTGGGCAGACGAGTGTGCGCAGCGATATCTATGCTTTGGGCAAGCTGCTGTTCTTTTGTCTTACGGGTAGGCAGCCTCCCAACGCTATGGATGTGTCTTCTTGCGAGGAGGCTGGCGTTGCGCATTCTATCGCACGGGTGATATGCAAAGCCTGCGCTTTTGATCCGCGCGAGCGCTATGCGAGCGTTCGCGAATTGAGCTCCGCGGCGAGCTCGCTGCCGCAGCAGGCATGGATGAAGCGCCCCGGGCCCAACCCAGGTGGTCTTTTGACCCCCTTCGATTCGATGGTGAATCAGGCTCAGGGAGCACTCTCGAACGCGCGGGGTGTCGCCGGCTCTTTTCTTCGTTTGCTGCGTCGCATACCGCGATGGGTGGGGGTTATTTGGAATCTACTGCTGCTCTGCGAATTGGCTTTGTGCGTCATGGGTAGCCAATTTGCGATTTTTTATCCCAATGCGTTTGACTCGGCACTTCCGTTTTGGTTCCGTGTTATGGAATACGACCTGTTAACCGTATGTGCCCCTGCTGCTATCGTCAGCATTTTGCTCGATAAACGCGGGCTGTGGAAGCGTATTCCCGTGCTTCGAAATTGCGGGCAGCTTCAGGTGTGTTTAGTTGGAACGGGCGTGATTGTGATGTGCTTTACCGTTACCGTTTGCGCCTCGCTTATCGCATTGCCAAAACTCTAGAGCTGCCGACGCCGGCCGGTTGCGTGCAGGCTGTGCGTCTTCGGACCTCTTGAATAACAGTGCGTGAAAAGCTCGCCCGATGATTGTTCCGGCGGGTAGGAGACCATGCGGTCTGTGGTAGGATAACTTCGGTAAAACATGGCCAAGATGGTGGTGCGGAGACGCACGGGCGCATGCGCCCAGGAGAATCGGGGTGAGAATCCCCGGCTGTACCAGTAACCGTATCTCGGACATCCGTGGAATCAATGCGCTGCAGATCGGGCGGTGTGCGCGGATGGATGATGTCAAGTCGGATCGCCTCCCATCTAGGTGTCGCCCCATGCGGCACACGGCTCTGGAGAAAGGAGGTCCGACGTGATCGGACAGCAACCGCACGGCGGTGAGCGGCAGCCTGCCGCTTTGTCGAGCGAGGGAGCGCGCAATCGAATGGCGCGCACAATCAGGAACATGAGAATAGCCTCCGCACGTGTCCTTGTGGCGTTTATGACCATGCTTATGGTCTTTGGCACCACGCCGGCACAGCTGTGGGCCGAAGGCGCTGAGGGCATCGCCCAGGCTGTCGCTTCGCAGGATGCGGAGCCGACGGAGGAGGGCACTTCCTCTGAGACTACCGGTGCTGACTCGGTGGCAACCGAGGATGAGAAGCCTGCAGAGGGCACGGATTCGAGTAATTCTGCCGCTCCTGTGGATACGCAGGAGAGCGGGTCGCAGGATGTCTCGCAGCCCGCTGCAAAAGTGGAGACTGCCGCCGAGGCAAGTGCCAAAGCCGAGTCCGCTGTGCCGAGCGATGATGACGAGTCGGATATCGCTACCGCAGCATACGTGACGGTCGACTCCGTCAGTCTGCTGAACGCCAAGGACCAAGATATCGTTTGGGGCTCTGCGTCCAATACTGCTCTTAAGGTTGGCGATACGATTAAAGTCGGCGCCTACTACAGGGACGACTGGGACGACGACCAGGAGATTCTCGATTCCGAGTATGATCGCCTTACGTACCAGTGGTACGTGGGCGACAAGCAGAGTTCCGCTCCCACTGCCTCAGGCTACACGCCCATCGAAGGCGCAACGTCGCGTGAGTTCAAGCTTACGGCCGCTCAGGTGGGAAAGTACGTTGCTTGCAAGGTGACCTATGGCTCGAGCAAATGGGACTTCGAGTTCACCGCAAGCACGAAGCTGGCGATTGTCGAGGACGAAGGCGCCACCGCGCCTGTGACCCCCGATGCCAAGACGCTCGCTGAGGCAAAGCAGAAGCTCTCCACCTGGAAGCCGAGCCCAGTCTACGGTACCGACACCAATATCGTCGATATGCTTTCCGCCAAGCTCAAGGCGCTCGGCTACGCGAACGTGAAGCCGACTCTCAAGTCTGTGACCTTCGGTGCGACCGACCCGGCCCAACAGGGTGGCATCGCTGCAGATGGCACCATCACGTACTTTTTCCTGTCCAATGCGGATAAAACCACGTATTCCGATTGGTCGCTGCTGCGCCAGTTCAAACCTACCTATACGCTGGCGCTCGGCAGCGAAACCGTCGAATTCACCCCCGAGTTCAATTCGACGCTCGCGTGGGATCAAGCCAAAGTTGAAACGTATCTGAGCGAACAGCTCGATGCCGCGACCCTTACCGCCTCTGTCAAGGCTGGCATCGCACCCTCGACTGCCAAGGAAGAGGAACTTCCCGGTGCGCTCTATGTGGGAGGCAAGAAGGTTGCCGACCTTACCTGGACGTCGAGCGATTCGTCTGCGGCCAAGCTGACTTCTTCCAATTACAACACGGTCTACAAGGTCGCCTACACTCATGGCAATGGCGACAAAAACGTGACGTTTACCGTGCGGGCAACACTATTTGTCTCTGGTTACGGTAACTCTCCCTCGACTGCAATTACGCACGGCTACCCGGTCAAGGTAGCCTCCAAGTCTGCCGAGGAGATCGCTGCCGAGAAGGCCGAGCTCGAAGCCGCGCTGGCTAAGATCGACGACAAGATCGTGGACTACGCGGACAAGACCAAGTCTGTCGACCTCACGGCCGTCGAAGGCGACTTTAACCTGCCTCGTGCGAGCAAGATCGGTGCCGGCTCGGCGAAGCTTTCCTATGCGTCCAACGATGATTCCGTAGCAAAGATAAACGGTTACCGCGTTATCGTAACTCGCGACATCGCCGGCGGCTCCAACACTGCCACCATTACGGCAACGCTCACGCGCGACGGCATCACTGCCACGCGCGACATCACCGTGACGGTCAAGCCCATCGACGAGTCCGAGATCGACGCTGCCGTAGCACAGATGCAGGCCGTTAAGGATGCCTACGCCACCTCGATTCTGGGCACCAACACTTCCGTTGACGCGGTGAGCACGAACCTCAGCCCCTGGAGCTCTGCCACGGTTGCCGAGGACGGTACCATTTCGTATTCCAAGAAGTACGAGACGGGCCAGATTCATGCGGACGATCTGCCCGGCTACGATTCCATGGCCGGCACCAAGTGGCGCACCTACCGCTCGAGCGACACCTCCGTCATCGCGGACGAGACGTTGCATGTGACGCAGCCAGAGGCGGACACGCTCGTTACCGTGGAGAGTTCGCTCACCTACGAGAAGTACGCGGCGCTCGCCCAGGCCCATCCGGATAACGCCAAGCTTCAGAGTCTGGTCAATCAGCCAGTTAAAGCGACGTATCGTGTGGTGGGTACGACCGACCACTCCGATCCTCAGATTTCGGTCAACTTCAAGCTCGTGGGTGTTAGCGCCGACGGCATCGATGAGGTTTGGTTCGACGGCGCGCAGGGTGTTGGCTACGGCTCAACTGCCGATGCCCTGATTGAGCAGATCTTGGATGCCCAGGGTCTCGCTCACACCTCCAGTACCACGGAATATGGTTACTATCTCTCCGATATCACTTCAAGCGATGGCCGCACGCTTGGCTATGATGCCGCCACGGGTAAGTACTGGCAGCTTTTCGTAAACGGTAAAGCATCCGAGGTTGGCGCCAGCAGTGTGACGCTTGGCGCGGGCGACTCTATCGCTTTGTACTACTCCGCCTTTGGTGCAAGCCTCGACGATGCGAATAAGGCCACCGTTAAGGCTTCGGTGAGCTTTATCGGACCGGATGAGAACGGTACCAACACCGTGTGGGCATCCGCCACCGACGTCAAGATGTCTGACGGTTCCACCGCAGCCGACCTTACCGAGCAGGAGCTCAAGGCCGCAGGTCTCACCTATGACAGCAAGGGTACGTCCGGTGCATCGTTCTACCTTGCCAGCATTACGCGCGCAGGTAAGACGTATGGATGGGACCAGTCGACCGGCAAGTACTGGCAGCTGTATATCAACGGCCAGTATTCTCAGAAGATGGCGGGCCAGGTTACCCTCAAGCCGGGAGACAAGGTTCAGTGGGTTTACGCTGCAGATAAAGAGAAGCCCCTGGAGGGCCTCATCGTCAATCCGTTTGTGAACGGTCCCGACTGGGATAGCGACTGGTCTGGCTATACGAGTGCCGACAAGGTAACGGATGCGCCTGTTCCCACCGAGGACGCCGAGGCCAAGTGGATTACGGCCCTCAAGGACCCCAACGATTACAACACCTACGTGTCCGATCCTCTACTCGTTGGCGACTACGTGTATATTGCTGCGGGTTCCAAGCTCTACAAGAAGAATGTCGAAACGGGCGAGACGGTCGAGGCTGGCGAGGCCGCTCTTGCCGCTGCGATCGATTCGAGTTCGCGAATGGTCTACGTAAATGGCTTGATTTTGGTGCCGTTGAGCTCCGGTCGCCTTCAGGCCCTCACGGTCGACACGCTTACTACCAAGTGGGTAACCGACGCGCTACCTGATGGAACCCAGGGTAAGCAACAGTCCCTCTCGTCCGTTACGGTGCGTGACGGCTATGCCTACTTCGGGTCAGCAGACGCTGATTGGTCTAACAGCTACGGCGGATACCTGCTGTGTGTCCGCCTGTCCGACGGCCAGGTCATGTGGAACAAGGCTAACCAGAACTCCGTGGGTTACTACTGGTCTGGCATGGCGTTCGCTGGCGGTTACGGTGTCATCGCCGACGATTCCGGCACGGTGAGCGTCGTCGATCCGGCAACGGGCGACGTCGTCTCGACCCTTAAGGTTGCCAACCGTGTACGTTCCACGGTTCTGGCGGATGGTTCCACGCTCTATGTAGTGAGCAACGACGGCGTTCTCCACAAGCTTTCGGTGGCTAGTGATGGCGGCCTTTCTGAGCTTGATAAGGTTTCGTTTGGGTTCAGCTCCACATCCACCCCGGTTCTCGCCAACGGAAAGATCGTCGTGGGCGGCGCGTCTGCAGACGGCTTTACAGGCGGCTATCAGGGGAAGTACGAGTACCACTACGGTCAGATCGCCGTTATCGACGCGGCGACCATGAAGGTCGAGAATGCCGTGTGCAAGGCCGACGGCAACTATATCCGGCAGTACGGTTACGATGCGGGCGGCGACGTCAAGTCCCAGCCCATCGTCTCGGTTCAGGATGGCCAGACCTACGTCTACTTTACCTCCAACAACAACCCCGGCGGCATCTATCGTTACCGTGTTGGCGACGAAGAGGCGGAGCTCCTCTACACACCCGACACCGCAAACCAGAACTACTGTATGTCGTCCGTCTCGGTGGGATCTGATGGCTCCCTTTACTACACCAACGACTCTGGCAAGCTCTTTGCTATCAAGGGAAATGGTGAGCGCCTCAAGCGCTATACGGTGACTTTCGACGCAAACGGCAAAGACGTTGAGCTTCCCGCCTCGCAGCGCGTTAAACAGGGTCATCTCGCCATTGAGCCTTCAGTGCAGCTTACGTATGCCGGCTACACGTTTGCCGGCTGGTTTAAGGATGCCGATTGTACTCAGGCTTGGGATTTCTCCAAGGACGTCGTGACGGCCGATATGACGCTTTATGCCAAGTGGACAAAGAACGAGAGCCTTGTGCCTTCGCCGGTTCCTTCGTCTCGCCCGGTCTCGACCAAGGGCAACGCCTCTTCGACCTCTCTCGTCCTTACTTCGCACGCTACTGTGTCTTTGGCAGGGGTTCTCAAGAGCAATGCGGCGCGGCAGACCGGCGAGCATGAGTCGCTTCTTGCCGGTTTTGACTCCGATGAGCTCGAGACTTCTGTCGAGAAGTCGCCCGATCGCGGGGCAGTTGTGGTAACCGCTCAGAAAAAGAAAGTCGATCTACCCATCTGGCCGTTTATCGGCATCGCTTTGGGCGTCTGCGTGATTGTTCTTGCAGTGCTTAAGCGCAAAAAGCAAGGCGGTGAGTAGCATGGCAAATTCTGCCCGTAGGAATTCGGGTGCCGCGCAGGCAGTTCGCGTTGTCGTTGCTGTGCTTGCAGCTCTGGTAATCGCTTTTTGCGGATGGTCCGCGTATCAGTATGCAAACGGATCCGATCCACTTGCCTTCCTGGGCGGCAATACGCTCCAAACGGTCGAGGAGGGCTCGTCTTCTTCGCCATCGCTTGAGCTTACATCTTCTTCAGTGACCGATGACGATGTCAAAGGGCAGATCGCTCAGCTCAAATACGGTTCGGACGATGTCTCTCTTTCGACGGGCGACGTGAACGTTGTTCTTGGCAAAGACGGCATCTGGATTGAAAACGCGAGCGATTCCACGGCGGATGATGCAATCACCAGCACCGCACGTCGTGCAGCCGCCCTTGCTTCATGGGCGCATGAGGCGAACGTCAAGGTCTCGCATGTTACCTGGATTGCCGAGGACATGGCCGGCTCCGTGCGCATTGTCGTTTCCTATCCTGTGGGACGTGAGAGCAAAAACGAGGATACTGCGCAAATCCTTGCTGGTTGCGATGGGTATCGCATCTCGGGCGACGCGTATGCTGCCCTTGGTAAAGACCACGGCTTCAAACAAGAAGCGGGCAATGCTCCTGTTTTGCCGGATGACGCAGAGGTTACCGTTATCGAGCAGGCCACCTCGCAAGGTGAGGTTCTTGTCAAGACAACGGAATCGCATAGTGTTCTTGTTGCCCAGTCTCAAGCGGGGTCAGGCTCGGGCTCGGGCTCGAGTTCCTCTGCCCAAGCGGATGCGAGCATTACCGTCTCTGTCACTGTGGATGGTTCTGCGGCTGGCGCCGGTAGCTCTTCGGCATCTGTTTCGATTCCTGCCGGAGCAACGGTCTATGACGCCTTGTGCGCAACTGGCGTGAGTATCAACGCCAGCAATACGCAGTTTGGTCTATATGTCTCTTCGATTGGCGGCCTTGCCGAGAAAGAGCACGGTGGCAAGAGCGGCTGGACGTATTACGTCAACGGCGTAATGCCCATGACGTCATGCGCTAACTATAAGCTTGCAGGCGGCGAGAAGATCGTCTGGCGATATGTGACGGGGGAGTAGCCTCTAGGTATCGCTTTGACTCGATTGCCCAATTGCGCCGGGATCCTTTGCGGTCCCGGCGTTTTTCTTATGCGGCGGGTGGTGGGTTTCTCTACTGTGCTAATCCGGCTCGTGAGGCAGGTGTTTTATAGCTCTGTTCGGGTTTAAGGTATGGGGGCCAAGGACTGCGTCTTGGTTATGTCGTGCTGGGACACGGGTGGCGGGTCCTCCGCTTTCGCTGCTCTTTGCTCTTCTGCGTGCGTGTACCCCGTGCATATACAAAAAAGCCCTGGGGAGTTTTCCACAGGGCGTTAATCTGCCAAATCGTTAATTGCCGTGTGCTACGCGCGGCTGCCGTCCAAGAAGCGACGACGGCTAAAGTAGTTGTACCAGGTTACCAAGAACGTGGATACGAGCTTCATGAACTGGTAGCCAATGTTGAAAACAGCGACGCCTACAAACATGTACAGGTCGTTGAGACCAAGCCCGATAGCGGAGAGGATGGCAAAAATCGTGAACTCACGCTTGCGGCTCATGTCCTCCTTATGCTCAAAGACAAAGCGCATGCTCAATGCGTAGTTCACTATCACAGAGGCGATAAACGAGACTGTCGTGCTAAAGAGGAGGTCGATGTGCATCCATTCAACCAAGACAAGCAGTAAGGCGTAATCAACCGCGAGGGAGGCAAATCCCACCACGGCGAATTTTGCAAACTGCTTTGTTGTTGGCATGTTGGCAAGTTTTCGCACAGATGCTCCTGATTAGACGCTTGCGGACATAGGGTAGTAAGTCCGAAGAGATACTTTATGGGTTTTGTTATGCAAAGGTAAGGGGTGGCCTTACAAAACTACTAAGCCTACAAATCCGTGGGCGGCAGGTGAAGGCCATCTAAACGGTCGAATGTTGTTTACTGGGCAGAATCGGCAATGCCGGGTAGGAACGGCTCAAAGCTGGTCAAAAATCCGCAGCCCGCACGACCCAGCGTCTGCCTCGTGCGCCGTGCGGGCTTGCGTGCAGTTAGACCTGGCGGACCTCGGGCAAGACGCCGTTTCGATACGCGTCAAGCAGGAGCCGCAGGTCGTTGATATGACGACGGATCTCTTCGCCGGTGTCGGTGTCGGAAACCATCAAGCGGCGTTTTGCGACATCAAAACGCGTGGTCACGCTTTGGATGTCGGCGTTGCTGGTCAAAGCCGCCTCAACGCTCTTAAACGCTTCGTGCGCCTTTAGGCGCATGCCGCGCGAGCTGGAGATGAGCGTATAGCCTGCGATGCCGGTTTTGGGATGGTAGGCGCGGCAGAAGCCGCCATCGATCACCAATAGGCGTCCGTCAGCGCGAATGGGCTTTTCGCCTGCAACGGTTTTGACCGGTGTGTGCCCATTGATGATATGACCCGTGCCCGGCAGAAGGCGGAACTCACGCATGATGGCATCGCATGCAGGGATTTCGCGCGTAAGGGTGAAGTATGGATCCACGGGCTCTTCCCATGAGGTACGGTCCTCGATATAAGAGCGCTCGAAGGTTTTGACGAGGCGGCCGGACATTGGCGATTTGAAGCCGATCCACAGATACCACATCCAGTCGAGGGCATCGCGCTCGCGCGTGCGCCATGCGCGGCGGGCCACGTTGTCGCAAAAATCGAGATAATCGCGGCCAGAGCGATACGTTCCCATGCAATTGAAGCTCGAAAACGTGCCGTCGTCATTCATGGGAACACAGCCGTGGAACAGAAGGTTGCCGTTGCGTACCAGATAAACGGACCCATGGCTGTAGAGGAATTCGATATGGCGACGCAGATGATCGGCTCCAGTGAACTCCGCTACGAGCTTATCGACGATAGCCTGCTCTTCCTCTGTAAGATCATAAGGGCGTTCGGGATCGACGGTGGGGAAGTCGTTTGTGCGCATCTTCCAGGTAGTGCCGTTGATATCGATGGTGCCGTCGTTTGTATCGATCTTGTCGAGCAACAGACGATCTTGCATGTCGAACTCGGGGTGGCGCATGATGATCTGCCCCTCGAGCTTGAACAGCAAGACGTTGATGGCTTTGATGAGCGGTGTGATGCTGTCGTTGGCGTGATAGGTCTTGTTTGCGAAGGCGACAAGGGCGCGCAGCGAGATGCCATAATCGTTTTCGAGGATCTCGTAGTTGTCATAGCGCAGATTATTGCGCAAGACGCTGATGATGCACGCTTCTTCGCCTGCGGCGGCTCCCATCCATAAGATGTCGTGATTGCCCCATTGGATATCGAGCGAATGGTAGTCCATCAAGCGGTCCATAATTTTTGCCGCACCGCCGCCACGGTCAAAGACGTCTCCCACAAGATGCAGGTGATCGACTGCCAGGCGTTTGATGAGCGCCGAGAGCGAGCGGATAAAGTCGTCGGTCGAGTCGGTCTCGAGAATCGAGTCGATGATGCGCTCGTGATAGCGAATGCGGTAGTTGTTTTCATCCGGGTGCGTATGCAGCAGCTCATCGATGATATAGGCGTAATCGTGAGGGATGGCCTTGCGGACTTTGGAGCGCGTGTAGCGACTCGAAAGGGAGCGCGCCACGGTGATGAGATGGTTGAGATTCTCTTTGTACCAGGTGGGGGAGTCCCGTCTCGCCGCGCGCACCAGGCGCAGCTTTTCGCTTGGATAGTAGATGAGCGTGCACAGGTCGCCCTTTTCGCAGTCGGACAGCGTATCGCCGAATATTTCGTCAACGTGCTCGCGAATAACGCCCGAGCAGTTGTTGAGGATGTGCATGAAGGCTTCGTATTCACCGTGCAGGTCACTCATAAAGTGCTCGGTTCCTTTGGGCAGATTGAGAATTGCCTGCAGGTTGATGATCTCGGTGAAGACAGACTGCTGGTTGGGAAACTGCTGCGAGAGCAGCGAGAGGTACTTCATGGTTTGTTCGGCACGTTCTGTAGCGACCATTGATATGCTCCTTGTCGCTCGAGGGGCGTTGTTGCCGCAATGGCTGGCATATACCAGTGTAGCCATGATGCGGCGCGACAAGGCGGGGCTATCAAAGAATCAAACGGTCATGCGTTTTAGCATGGAGACGGTATGTGCGCGGGCTGGGTGTATTCCGTTTACACACGCACAGCTGCCGCCGATGCCTACCAGCAAACGTGTGCGTGTCGATGCATATGTGTGGAGTGGGAGTTTTCGCGCTCGGTGCATTCGCCCGTATGGTCTTCCAAGAGCTTCCAAGCGGGAATATCCAACCCGTCGGCAATGCGCTGCAGCGAGTCAATCTGTATATTGCAGCCCCGGCACTCAAGCGTGTTGATCATTTGACGCGAAAGGCCGACCATCAGTCCAAAGCGTGTTTGGGAAAGACCCATCTCCTCGCGCGCACGGCGGAGGTTGTCGCCTAAAATACGCGGAAGGGTGCCTGCGGTGTAGACCCCTTCCGCTTTCTCGATCTTATGGGGCATATTGTGCTTTCGATTGCTGCCCGCGGGCTAGTTGAACTGGTTGCGATATGCCTCGCATACTTCTTTGACTGGGCCATCCATGCGAAGATCGCCCTTTTCGATCCAGACGGCGCGCTTGCAGATGCGCTCGACCTGTTCGATGGAGTGCGAGACAAACAATACCGTGACGTCGCCCGATTCGATGAAGTGCTGGATTCGCTCCTCGCATTTTTGCTGGAAAAAGACATCGCCAACGGAGAGGGTTTCGTCGACAATCAGGATGTCGGGCTCGGTGATGGTGGCGATGGCAAACGCGATACGCGCCACCATGCCGCTGGAGTAGTTCTTAAGCGGCATATCCATGAAGTCGTGCAGCTCGGCAAAATCGACGATCTCGTCTAGATGCTCGTCGATAAACTGCTTGGTGTAGCCAAGCAGCGCCCCGTTGAGGTAGATGTTCTCGCGCGCGGTGAGCTCCATGTCAAAGCCTGCGCCCAGCTCGATGAGCGGGGCGATGTTGCCGCGCACGATGCACTCGCCCTCACTGGGCTCCAGCACGCCGGCAATCACCTTGAGCATGGTGGACTTGCCCGAGCCGTTGGTGCCCACAAGGCCCACCACGTCGCCGCGGCGCACCTTGAAGCTAATGTGCTTGAGCGCGCGGAACTCCTTGAAGAACAGCTCGTGCTTTGCGAGCTTGATGAAGTATTCCTTAAGGTTGTTGAGCTGCTCGGAGGCCATGTTAAAGATCATGGTGACGTCGTTGACTTCGACGGCGTACTCCTCGGCCGCTGCCGCGGCGTTCTTTGCATCTGACATGCCGGGCTCCTAGATATAGAGGATGAACTTGTGCTCGTTCTTGTGAAAGACGGTGTAGCCAATAGCCATGGCGATAACTGCCCAGGCCACGCAAAGCCCAAACTCGAGCGGGGTGGGGCAGGTCTGGAACAAGAAGATTTCACGCATGAACTGCAGGTAGTTATACATGGGGTTGGCATACATCAAGACACGCAGGATGTGGGGCATCTTGAGGATGTAGTCGGTGGTCCAAAAGATCGGGGTGAAGTAGGTCCAAGCCGTGAGCACGACGCTCCATAGGTGCATGACGTCGCGGAAGAACACCGTGGCGGCAGAGAGCAAAAGGCCCACGCCCATGCAAAAGAACATGAGCAAAATCAAGCAGACGGGAAGCAGCAGCAGATGCCAGGTGGGAACCACGCGGAACCACAGCATGACGATTGCCACCGCGATAAGCGAGAAGGCGAAGTTCACGAGCGAGAACAGGACCTTTTGCACCGGGAACACAAAGCGATGGACCTTGACCTTCTTCAAGAGCGAGGACGCTTGGATGATGGAGGAGAGCGCCTGGCTTGTGGAATCAGACATCACGGCGAAGGTGACGTTACCCACAATGAGGTAGAGCGGGTACATCTCCGGCGTGATCGAACCATTGCGCCCTTGGGCGAAGATGGTGGTGAACACGATGGCCATCACGATCATCATGAGCAGCGGATTGAGCACACTCCAGGCAACGCCCAGGAAACTGCGGCGGTATTTGATCTTGAAGTCTTTGCTCACCAGTTGCTTGAGGATAAAGATATCTTTTTGAAACCCGGTTTTTGCGTGGGTGGATGTAGATCTTGATGAGGTATCTGCCACGAGCGGTGCTCCTTGAACAGGTGGTCCGTATTGTTCGAAGGTTTATGGTAGCACGGTATGGGCTTCGGCATCGTTTTTGCATGAGCGCGTCTGTCGTGCCGAAAAGCCGCCCTCTCACGCTATAATCTCCCGTTGGATACGAGACCATATCGTTATGGAGGGAGCCCGTCGCATGCGTCAGGGGTTTGACAACGGCAGGTACATCGAGCTGCAGGCGGAGCATATCCGCCAGCGTATCGGACAGTTTGGCGGCAAGCTGTACC